>OGXN01000006.1_pt1 | contig 268204 bp, 211 predicted proteins | sample 1576281 | NCBI WGS metagenome assembly OGXN01 (sample SAMEA3541494, study PRJEB24748) | human gut metagenome | biome: human gut; feature: human-associated habitat; material: faeces | place: China | collected 2012
AGATGCCCGTTGAGGTCCTGATCGTGGCCTGGTTGCCGTCGGCGTCGTAGACGGGGTTAAAATCTTCTCCTCCCCCGGCAATATCCGCGTACTGGTTGAGCGGGTTAGATTCGTAGGATGCTTCCTTCTCCAGTTCACGAGCGGTTTTGCGGTTGCCGATGTTGTCATATTGGTAGCTGAAGCTTCCTCCCTGGCTGATCCGGTCTTCAATTAGCTCACTGCGGTTGTTGTAGGTAAAATCCCTTACTGTTTCAGGGGTTGTTTTATCCCAGGAATCCCGTCGCTGAATGGGACGCCCCAGTGCGTCATAATCGTACTCATGGCGGCCCACTGATTCACCATTTACTCCTTTCTTGTAACCGATGGCGGTTACAAGGTTCAGTGTGGGATGGTAGGTATTTTGGCGGACCATGCCGTTGGGGTAGGTGAGATGGTTGAGGAAGCCGCTGGTTGGATCGTACTCCCAGGTAAAGGGGGAAGCGATGCCTTCCAGATTTATCCCAATCATGCCGCCTTTGGAGTCATAGTCAAGATGGGAGTGCTGCACGGTGCGTGTGCCTACCATCAGGCGGCAGCCGGCCGAACGACCAAAGGCATCGTATTCTTCTTGAAGAGAGCTTTCCACGGTTCCAAAGGAAGTGTCCTGGATCATGCGGCCGTAGGCATCGTAGGAAAATTCCCTGGTGCCGGAGGCGTCCCGGGCTGAGATCATCTGCCCAAGATGGTTGTAGGTGAACTCCCATCCTGGCGTACCGTCATTGTGGGAGGCGGAGACAAGTTCCCCGGTAAGGGAAGCATATGTATATATTGTCACAACGCCTCGTGCTTTGGTCAGTGTCTCGAGACGGTTGAGAGCGTCGTAGGTTTTGGAGATGCGGGAGCCGTCTGCGTAGGTCTTCTTAAGTTCAAGCCCTGTGGCCTCGTCATAGAACCAGGTAGTGGTGTCCCCATCGGTTCGGTTGGCAGGATCAGAAGTAATATTCTCTTCGTCCACCCGGAAGGTAACCAGCGAGATCATGTGGTCTGCCTCATCGTAGGCGAAACAGGCCGGCTGGACGGCGGTGCCGTACTCGGCCGTCTTTCTGCCGCGGATGTCGTAGGAATAGCAAACTGTTCCCCCCAAGGCGTCGGTGATGCAGGCGGGATTGTCACAGCAGGGCAAGTAGCTGGTGGTAGTCACGTTGCCTGCAGAATCGGTAGTTTTGACAGGACGTCCCGCAAGGTCGGTTTCCGTGGTGGTGACATTACCTCTGGAGTCCGTCTGCTTGAGAACCATGCCCGTGGAGATGTAGAAGCGGGTTTGTAAGGAACGGATTCCGGAGTGGTCGGTCTGGCTTACGGTAAAGCCGTCCACGACAAGAGACTCGGCTACCATGTTTGAAGTGGGAATGCGGCTGAACTGGGTGCGCTTGGTTGGTGCAGTATACTCCGTCCATTGTACGCTCTGCTGCCCGTAGACGTCCGTAGAAATGGTCTTGTTTTCCAATACAGGACTGAGTTCGGAAACCATGTTCTCCGTGGTCTGGGTGAGAGGAAGGCCATCGGCATTATAGGTCGTGGAAGTCTGCACCTGGTAGATGCCGTCCTCCCGGAGCTGGTAGCAGGTGGAGTTCTCCGATATCCTGTTTCTGGTGGTGTCATTGGAATGAAGTTCATCCAGCAGGACGGTCTGCTTCACGGCTTGCCCCAGCTCATTGTAGCCCGTGACGGTAGGAGCAAGGTCCTCCGTTTGAGAGCGGACGGATTGCCCCTTGCCGTTGTAGAAGGTCCTGGTGACGATGAAGCTGCCCCTGGTATTGGGCTGTTCCTGCCGGGTAATTTGGCCAAAACCGTTTTTCAGATTGCGTGAGAGAATGACTCCCTTGGACAAGGTAGTGGTCAGTATGCCTTCTTCGGTCAATTCAAGTTGAGTTTCAATTCCCCGCTGTCCCGTGCCGCCGTGGAACAGGTCAATGCCATCGTAGTACTTTTTGGTGATCAGGGTAGCGCCTGCCGGAGTGGTGACGGTAGTGGTGAGTCCGTCCCCGCTGTACTCGGTTCGCGTGACGCGTCCGAGCACGTCCGTGGAAGAAATGACCCGGCCCTGATCATCGTACTTCGTGTTTTCCATTGTCGTCATAGCTCCTACGTCGCGGCGCGTGGCAATCGTTCTGCCCGACGCATCATAGCTGTAGGAAGTAATCGTTTCTGGCGTAGTCTCGGTAGCCGAGCGGATGGTTTCCACCAGTTGCTTGGCCGAGTTGTACCCATAGCTGGTGGTGATGCCATCTTCGTCAGTTTCCCTGAGTGGGCCGCAGCACATCCATTCCGTCGTACTGGTTCTGCCGTTGCCCTTCGTCGTCTTGACGAGTCTCTGCTCATCGTCATATTCATAGTCCTCCGAGGCAATCAGCGACCAGCCTTCTCCGGTGTGAACGTATTGTTCTTTCCTGGTGGTAGTGCCGTTTTCAGCAATATACTCTATGTTCCGGGTACTTTGTCCGGGAATGATACTTCCATTAGCCTGCACAGTCTCCGTCACCTTGTGGATGGCCTCGTATTCCGCGGCTGCTTCATAGGAATAAACCGTTTGGACGCCATTGATGCCCTGGCTCATCTTCCGCCTGCCCCGGGCGTAGGGGTATTCGGCAGCTTCCCCATAAGTCTCCTCTACACTCGTATGGACCTGGTCGGAGCCCAATGCCGTTTCCGTCACGGTCGTGCGGCTGGCTTGCGGGCTGTCTTCATACGTGTAAGTGCGCTTGCCAAGTTCCGTTTCCGTCCCGTCCTCGGCAATGATCACTTCGGTTTCCGTGGCGGGTCTAAAGTCGTTAAAGCGCAGGTCGGCGTAAGTGGTTCGGGTTCCTCTCTCCCCGCCTCCCGCCCAGGGAGATGCTTGCAGCGCCACCCGTCCCTGGTCGTCGTACTCGTAGCGCGTGTACCCGCCGTCGGGCTTGATCTCCAGGGACACCCGGAACTGGTCGTTGTAGGTATAGAGGGTGGTCCTGGCCAGAGGCGTGTTGTATCCCTCTGTCCGGCTGATGGTCAGCCAGCCCCCGTCGGTGTACTTCTTCACCGTGCGAGTGCAGGAGGACGGCGTTTCATCGTTGATGCCCTGAACCGTTTCAATGCGCTCCCACTTGGAGTTGGGCAGGGCGTTTTTCTCAATGGTTCGAACGATGCGCTCCTCTCCCTCCCCCTTGATGATGGTCACCTTGTTGCCTTCCTCGCGGCGTTCGATGAAATGCGGCTCCTGGCCGGCGCGCCGGTTGGTGATATGGGTGACCTTAATTCCGTTTTCAAGCGAGGTTTCATAGACGGCCGTCTTGTAGGGCTCTCCGGTAACGGTGAACCCGCCTTCCCCGTCCGGGGCGGCGTTATTGGGAGCAAACCACTCCAGGGTAAGCCTGTCGCCTTCGGGAATGCTTCTCATCAACCCCTGGGCCCGGGAATAAACGCTGGCAAGTGAGCCGTTTTCGTTGCAAGTGACCTGGACTTTGCTGAAGTACTCCTCGGCAGAGATCACATGGCCCGAAAAGCTGGTGACCGACACGACCTCTCCGGTGGAGGAAGAGAAGCGCAGGACCATGCCGCCGGGAAGAACCATGTCCATGAAAGCGGGAGCGCCCTGCGTGCTGGGAGTAAGATCTTCATGGAGAAGCCTCACACGGTAGTCGCTCTTCCTGGAAGAGCCGATGGGAGAAGCGTCACAATTCCCTTCCTGTGCCTTGAAATAGATGTGGCTTCCGGAGGGGCGCCTGACGGTGACGCGGCGCTCGTCAGCCGAGAAGGAAGCGCTCCAGGCCATGGGGTGGTTGTAGCGCATGGAAAAGCTGGCATGGGCTTGCGTATTGGCAGAGCCGGCAGAGCGTGCCGTCCTGATGAACCTGGCGGGAGCCGGAGGCGTGGGCCCTCCCGGAGAAGGAGGGGTGATGCAGGCGTTGCCCTGGCAGTCCTGTTCCCCATCAGGGTCCCCCGGAGTGGGCTGTGTCTGGACACAGTTTTCATCACCCTCCTCATTACACTCGCATTCGCAAGGGCATGGTTCCTCTTCCAAATCCGGCTCGCTGGAGGAAGAGGAGAGGGAACTGGAACTGCTGCTGGAAGAGGAACTGGAGCTCGAAGAACTCGAAGAACTTGACGAGGACCAGGAAGAGCTGCTTGACGAGGAGGAGCTGCTTGAAGAACTCGAACTGCTGCTGGATGACGAGCTGGAAGAAGACGATGAACTCGAACTGCTCGAGGAAGAGCTGGAAGACGGAGCGCTGCTGGAGGAAGTTGGTGTCTCGGGCACCAAGGAACTGCTGTGGAAACTGGAAGACGACCAGCTGCTGGAGGAAGATGAGGAAGAACTGGAGCTGCTGGATAGAGATGAACTGGAAGAAGAATCCGGAAGCTCGGGAACCCAGGAACTCTGCTGGGAGCTGGAAGACGAACTGCTCGAGGAGGAAGAGCTGGAACTGCTGGAAGAGGAACTTGAGCTACTGCTTGACCTGGGGTCAAACTCAAAGGAATCTCCTCCCCCTGCCGAGGAACTGCTCGACGAGTTCCCTTCCTCCTCTTCCTGGTACAGGTTGACCAGCGTCAGCACCGTTTCTCCCTCCTTGCCGGGAGGCATGGTCTCCTCTGAAAGGTAATAGTCCAGGTCGGGCTCTCCTTCCTTGTCGCATATCAGGGCAATGCAGAACTCCTGTTGGTCCTCCGCGGCGGGCTGGTATTGATGGACGATGTGGCACCAGTAATAGCCCTGTTCGAAATGAAGCTGGCGGCAGAGAGGCGTGGAAGAGCCCGGCTCCGTGGAGAGTTCCAACTCCTTGGCGGGGATGGAAAGGGAAATGGATGAGCGGGCATGAAGGTGGAGAAAACAGGTGGCGGGAGCCATGACCTTGAAGTATCCGAACCATTCGTGACGGGTGGGGGAGGAAGCAGCGCGTTTGGGGATAAGGACGGGAGCGGAGAGGCCGTTGACCAGGAAGTTGCCTTGGGGCTGGCCATTGGGGTACATGGGAATGAAGGGGTAGACGGTGTCCATGGCGCCAATGTTGAAAGTGTTGTTCATGGTATTAAATTCAGAATTATGAAATGGTTGCGACTACCATGAATCAAAAACCAGCAAAGTAAACACGCCGGGAACGTTATGATGTTTGGTAAGTTTTTTAAGACGGATGACAACGTGGGAAAAGAGCGGGTATTCCTCTCCGGTGGCACGTATTTCTTTGCCATATTTTCAAAATTTACCCATTGCCAGCTTAAAAGGCGGTGTGTGGGAAGAGAAGTACTAGCAAAAGGTGAGGGAAATTTTTCTGTGATAAACCAAGTTTCCGCGTTCAACTTGAGTTATCGCATTAAAAAATTAACGATTGGATCATCATTCTAGGGAGCACAGGAAAGAAGTTTTTATAGAACTTATCCAAGACACAAAAGAAACTTCACCAAATGGTAATTACTTTATCTCTATTTTTGCCGCTTGCGGATTTTCTGCTTGTGTTGAAGACTTAAAAGGGAGAGAAGATGGGTACATAGAATTGCCCCTCCCATGAAACCCTATTCTTTTGCTATTGGCTGCTTCTTAGGAATTTGCAGTATTTGTTCATCTCTTGCCGCCACTACGGTGGTTTATCCGCCCCCCTCACCCTCCCATCTGGAAAAGGGGCAGCCGTTCCAGCTGGTGTTTGACAAGGCCGTGGTGCCCGCTTCCGAGGTGGGAAAACCGGCTCCCCCGGAACTTATGTCCTTTTCCCCGGAGGAGAAACCGCTGGAACTGGCGTGGGACAACAAGTCCGCCGTACCGGGCGCCGGGTTGACGGGACTGGAGGCGGCAGGGCTGACGGTTCTTTTTCCTTCCTTGAAGTTTTCTTCCAAATGGATTACTCCCAACGTGCTGGAGTGCGTTCCGCTGGAGGAGGTCCCCTTCCGGTCCTCCTATTTATGGAAACCGGCGGAGAAAGCCCGTTTTATGGACGGTTCCCCGGTACCGTCCATTCCGCTGCGCCTGACGGGGCGCGCGACTTGGAATTTCTTCCTGTCTTCCGTGGACAGGGGCTGGCAGGGCGGTGAAGTTTACCCGTGGGAAAGTTTTTTCCTGGTAATTCCCGACGCTGTTCCGGACAAGGGCAATTCCTCGAACAGCTTGTATGGCAACGGCAAGGGGTTCCTGATGCTTCCGGGTTATTGCTCATGGAAGGAGGCATTGGAAAAGAACCTCCGTTTTGCCGGCGTTTTGGAGGCAGATCAGTTGAAGTCCGCAGATTTTAAAGAGCAGCTCAAGGCCGCCGCCGGGGAGAATAATATGGGATTCCGGTTAAGACCTGCCACGTTGAAGGAAATAAGAGACGCAAAATCCTACCGCGTGAGAAATATTGCAGGGGAGGGAAGGTTCAGAGGCAGTCCGGAGGGCATGGCCGTTCCCGGCGTGTATGTCATTCAGCCGGAAGGGATGTTCCGGTATGGCAGGGATTATTACCTGGTCAGTTTGGATGCTTCCTTCCTGTCCTCCCGCGGACGGGAAAGAAAAACCGGATGGGATGAGATCAAGCTGGGTACCGTACCCCGCTTTTCCGCCTCCGGCTATTATCATGCGTTTTCCGGCAGCGGAGGCCGTTTAACCCTTGAATGGACCCTCTCTGTGCAGATTGGGGATTTGGCGCAATTCTGCCGGGACCATGTGGAGTTGTTCATGGAGGGCGACAAGAAGCCGATGGCTTACGATGAACAGGAGGGAGGCTTTACCGCATCCCTTGGTGGAGAAGAAGGGGAGGCCGCCCGGAACGTAGTGATCCGCCTGGACAGGGAACGGCTGGCGGACATGAAGCATATCCGGCCCCAGTGGTATTCCTCCCTGCCTTTCCTGGTGAGCGGTGAGGCCGCCGTGTTTAAACTGAAATGGAAGCTGAAGGGCGTCCGTTCCGTGGACGGCCAGGAATTGCCCCGGAAGAATGCGGAAGATTACGTAGAGGTGAGGCCGGAGGCTCCCTCCCTGTACCTGGATGCGGGCAATAACGGCGTCATGTACGCCGGGTCCCGCAAATTGAAGGCTTCCGTCAGCAATTTGAAGGATCTGACCGTGCGCGGCTACCGGATCAGGGATGGCTACCAGCACCAGACCATGGCGGCTTACAGGAAGATTTATGAGCGGGACCAGGAGGCGCCGCTGGCCCGTACCGTGACGGACCGCGACCAGAGGCATTTCCTCCCTGCGGAGCTTCTTGCTGCGGATAAGAAAGGGGAGCTGACCCTGGACGTCCGTGACAAAACGGAAGCGTCTGTCAGCCTGGCCGGCCTGTTCGGCGGCCCCGTGGAGCCGGGCATGTATTTCATTGAGGTGGAAGGCCGCGTCAGTGATCCGGTGCTGGAGGCGTACAGGCTGTTTGGCGCGCCGTCGGAGAACGGGGGCAGAAGGGATTTCAGCAGGGATGAGGCTTCTTATGCCGTGCAGGCCGTCGTCCAGGTGACGGACCTGGGCGTCCTTCACAAGAAGACGGCGGACGACATGTTTGTGTACGTGTATTCCCTGGCTACCGGAAAAGCAGCGGAGAAGGCGCAGGTCCAGTTGCTGGACGACGGGGGCGCCGTGCTGGCTTCCGTTCCCGTGGAGCAGGGCGCCGTGCGGCTGCCCATGATCGGAATGGACAAAAAGGCCGCTTACGTGCGCGTCCTGTCCGGGACGGACAGCTACCTGAGCCCTCTGAAAGACTGGCCGGGGAAAGTGAGCACGTGGTCCTTTGACGTGAAGACGCTGCCTTATGAGTGGGAGGCCCTGGGGCTGAATCCGGCCTCTACCGCGGAAACCAGGCTGTTCATGTTCTCTGACCGGAACCTTTACCGTCCGGGAGAGACGATGCACCTGAAGGGAATCGTGCGGTCCCTGCTGGATAACCGTCTCACCCTCGCTCCCGTGGAGGAAGTCAAACTGACTATCCGGGACAGCCGGGACCGGGAAGTGGCCGTCAAGCAGGTGAATTTGTCTGATACGGGAACGTTTGACCTGGATTTCACCTTCCCTGATGAAGAGACGGGAACTTACGCCGTCCTTGCCGGCCTGCGGCTGAAAGGGGATTCCGCCCAGGCGGGGAAGGAAGATGGTTCCTCCGAAGACGGGTATGATTACAAAAAATATTACCGGGAGGAGGTCTACAAGAGCAACCGGGAATTCTGGTATCCTGTGGAGGTGGCCGAGTTCAAGCGGAATGAGTTTGAAGTGGAGGAGAGAATCCATGACTTAAAGCCGGGCGCCGCTGTCCTGAAGGCTGACGTGAAGGCCACCAATTTCACCGGAACCCCCGTTTCCGGCGGCAAGGTAAACTGGTCCCTGCGCAGCGTACCGTCCAATTTCTATCCTGCCGGATACAGGGATTACCGTTTCGGGGATTACCGGGATGAGGACGCGGGCTACTGGGAGGCCTATTACGGTTATTCCGGCGGCGGTTCTTCTTCCCATATGAAGCAGCAGTCCGCCGTGCTGGACGGAGAAGGCGGGAATACGGTGGAGTTTTCCCTGGACGGCCAGTCCTTCCCCAGAGTCAGGCGGCTGTCCCTCCAGGCCTCTGTCGTGAACGGGAATGAGCAGTTGGTCAAGGCTTCCCGGAGCGCCGTCTGGAATCCGGCTTCCGTGTTTGTGGGGGTGAAGAACAGCTCTTCCATCTGCCGCCAGGGAACGCCCCTGGACTTGCGCCTGATTGCGCTGGGGCTGGACGGCAAGCCCTATGCGGGAAATGGCCTGGACCTGAACATGACGGTGACGCGCACCGCCTTCCAGCCTGTGCGGTATGAAAGCGATGATGCCACGACCGTACGCAATGACGAGGTGACGAGCACGGTGATGGAGAAGGCGCTGACTGTGACTCCGGCGGATTCCGCCGATATACGGACGGGAGGTAAGGCCGTTTCCATCCCCACCGCCCAGGATGGCATTTACGAGGTGGCTTTTTCCGGACGTGACGCGGATGGGCGGGAATTCCGCACCGCCGTGAAGTACTGGGTTTACGGCAGTGACGTTTCCCCGTGGGAATACCATGACGGCCTGAAGGTAAAGATTATCCCGGACAAGCAATTGTACAAGCCGGGGGAAACGGGCCGCCTCCTGGTCCAGACCCCCATTGAGGGGGAAGTGATGGTGACGGTGGAACGGGAGAAGGTGCTGCGGAGTTTCGCCAGAAAGCTGACGCTGGACAATCCCGTGATTGAGGTGCCGCTGGAGGATGCGGACGCTCCGAATGTTTATGTCTCCGTTTTCCTGGTGAAGGGGGCGGATTTGAGCGGGCGTAAAGCTCGCAATTCCCAGTTGAAGCTGGGATACGCCGCCCTGAAGGTGCAGCCCGTCCGGCACACCCTGAATGTGACGGTGTCTCCCCCCGCCGGCATGTCCCGGCCCGGTTCCCTTGCCGTGGTCAGCGGCGTGGTGACGGATTATTCCGGCAGGCCGGTGCGGAATGCGGAGGTGTGCCTGTTTGCGGAGGATGAAGGCACCCTCCAGGTCATCGGTTACAAAACGCCCCGGCCCATCCGTTATTTTTATGCGGACCGCCCCTTGTCCGTGGGCACGTGGACTACGCTGGAACAAATTCTGGATGAAGACTGGGGCGGCCGCTCCACGGACAACAAGGGCGTTTTCATCGGCGGCGGGGATTCCTCAGACGGTTCCCGGAAAGCTCCGGAAAACCTGGATTTAAGGAAGAATTTCAACCCGTGCGCCGTGTGGCTGGCCTCACTCCGCACGGACGGGGAGGGCCGTTTCAAGGCCGAATACAGGAATCCGGATACGCTGACCCGCTACCGGGTGATGGCGGTCGCCCTGGCGGGAGCTGCCGATTTTGGAACCGGGGAAAGCGCCTATGTGGTCAACAAGCCCGTGATGCTGGAACCCGCTCCCCCCTTCGCCGCAACGCAGGGTGATTCCCTGAATATTCCGGTGACGGTGAGCCAGACGGGTGACAGAAAAGGGCCGTGGGTGGTCACGCTGAAGTCCGGTTCCGCCGTAGCCTCCGTGTCCCAGCCCGTGCAGACGCTGACTTTGAACGGGAACCAGCCGAAAACGCTGGTGTTCAACGTGAAATTCACGCAGCCCGGAGAAGCGCGGCTGACCTGGGACATACGTGCCGCTGATAGCAGCGGCGCGCCTTATTCCTCCGGGGTTTACTCCCTGCTGAAGGATACCGTGGAGCATGCGTTTGAGGTGGTGCCTCCCTTCCCGGACCTGCGGGAGCTGCGCTGCTTCTCCCTTTCCTCCGGGAAGACGCTTGATCTGCCGGAATTGGTGACTACGCCTTTTCTGAAGGGAACGCCCATCCGGGTGACGCTCGGCACATCTCCCCTGCTGTATGCGGACGGCAGCGTGAATTATCTGTTGCGTTATCCGTACGGTTGCCTGGAACAGCTTTCCTCCTCCACGCTCCCGTGGATTTATGAGCCGCTTCTGGCCAAATTCCTTCCCGGCTTCAAGGGAAAATCTCCGGAGGACCGTTCGCGGGCCCTGCGGAGCGGCGTGTACAAGATTATGAAGAACCAGCTTTCCTCCGGCGGCCTGGCCTACTGGCAGGGAGGCACGGAGGTGAGCGAATATTGTCCGTATGCCGCGCTGGTGCTGACCCTGGCGCGGGAGCAGGGAGTTTACGTTCCGGAACATGATCTTGACAAGCTGTACGCCTATCTGGGGCGGCAGTTGTCCGGAAATCCCCGTGAGGGGCTCCTTGCGGCCTGGGCCCTGGCCCGCGCGGGGCACATGCCCGCCTCCCTGCTCAACCGCCTGCTGGACCATGCCCGCGAGCTGAAGGCGGAAGACCGCCTGTACCTGGCGCTGGCCGCGGCGCTTTCCCCCCGTCCGGAGGCGAAAGCCCAGGCCCGGAACCTGGTGAAGGTTTCCGCAGAGGAAATGAAAGAGCCCCGCTGCCGCCTTCTGGCGGCCCTGGCGGAGATGGCGCTGGCTCCCGGTGACGAAGCGGTCCGGGAAAGGCTGGAACGCCTGGTTGTGGACAGGATGTCCGGCTCCTTCGGGGGGCGGCCTCCGTACTCCACCTGGACTTCCGGCTGGGATGTCCTTCTGCTGGGGGAATACCTGAAAGGCTTGCAGGCGGCGCCCCTTTCCGCCCCCTTCCGCGTGGAGCGCGGCGGGCGCACGCTTGACGGCGTATGCTCCGTGTCTTCTCCGGCCCGGTTCCTCACCGCAGTGGGGGAGAAAGCCGTGCTCAGCCTTCCGGAGGCCGGAACCAGGGTGTACGGCGTGGCGGAGGCCCACGGGCGCAGCAGTACGCAGCGTGACGGCGCCGCCGTCAACAGGGGTTTTGCCGTTTCACGCATTTATGAAAAGCTTTCCCCGGAAGGCACGTGGACGCCCGCGGCGGAGTTCGCCGTAGGGGAGCTGGTTAGGATCACCCTTCAGGTGGACAAGGCTCCGGACCCGCTGACGTATGTGGTGATGGAAGATTACCTGCCCTCTGCCTTTGAAGCCCTGAATCCGGCCCTGCTTTCCCAGATGCCGGGGGGCCGGGAGAGCGAGGCGGGTGATGAAGGAAACCGGTGGTTCTACTGGAGCGGGTGGGTGTCCCACCGGGAATTCCTCAAGGACCGGGTGCGCTTCTTCGCCAATTCCTGGAGGGAGGGCCGTTTTACGGCGCGCTATCTGGCGCGGGTGACCAAGTCCGGCGCCGTCATCGCCCCCTCTGCCAAGGCGGAACTGATGTACAAGCCGGAAACCTACGGATTGAGCATTCCCCAGAAGCTGACCGTCTCTCCGGGGCAGTGACCACGGTTTTATTCCGATGCGGAGCAGATTCATGACCAGGGCGTTCCTCAAGGGGCTTTTCAAACGGAAAAACCTCCTCCGGGCTGCGGGAGGGCTGGCCGCGGCGTGGCTGCTTGCATGGTATGCGGTTCCCTGGCTGTTTCCCCTGCCGGAAGGGCTGCTTCATCCGGAAGAACGGGGCGCCCTTGTCCTGGACAGGGACGGCGCAAGGATCGCCACGCTGCCGGGGCCGGATTACTACCACACGGAGCCCGTCCGGCTACAGGAGGTGCCGGACATGCTGCTGAAGGCCACCCTAGCGGCGGAAGACAAACGTTTTTTCAGCCACGGCGGGGCGGACTTCCTGGCCCTGGCCCGCGCTGTGGCGGCGAATGCCGCGGGCGGGGAGGTTGTGTCCGGCGCGTCCACCATCACCCAGCAGCTCGCCAAGAATGCCAATCCTCCGGCCTCCAGGAACCTCCCCGCCAAGGCCAGGGAATTTTTCCAGGCCCGGCGCATGGAGATGAGCATGAGCAAGGAGGCTATTCTGGAGTCCTATTTCAACCGCCTGGATTACGGCAATCTGCGCCGGGGGCCCGCCGCGGCGGCGCGTTTCTACTTTGGCCGGGAAATGTCACGCCTGTCCCTGGCGGAGTGCGCCCTGCTGGCCGGGCTGCCGCAAGGGCCTTCCTTCCTGAACCCCCTCCGGCATCCGGAACGCGCGCTGCAACGGCGGAACCTGGTGCTCCGGCGCATGAGGGAGGAAGGCTGGGCCACCGGCGGCACGGTGGATCGTGCCCTGCTGGAACCCCTGTTCAGCGCGGGGGCGGAGGAAGACCGCCAGCCGCTGGCCCCCCATGTGACCGCCGCCCTGATGCATGCGGGCCGCACGGGAGAGGTGCGCACCACGCTGGACGCCTCCCTGCAGCGCGGCGCCCTGGAGATCGTGAAGCGGGAACTGGAGCGCCTGAAAGGCCACCATGTGACGCAGGCCGCCGCGGTCGTGGCGGAAAACGCTACGGGAAACATTCTCTGCCTGGTTGGGTCCGCCGACAGGAGCCATCCGGCGGGGGGATTGCTGGACGGCACTACGCTGCGGCGCTCCCCCGGCTCCGCCTTGAAACCCTTCGTGTATGCCCAGGCGTTTGTCCTGGGGGCGTACCCGGGGACGGTGCTGCCGGATGTCCCTACCACATACCGGAGCGCGCACGGGCTGGAAGCGCCGCAGAATTATAACAGGGCCTACATGGGGCCCATTTCCATCAGGCAGGCGCTGGCCTGCTCCCAGAACATTCCGGCCATGAGGGCGCTGGACACGTTCGGCGGTGCTGCCCGGCTGCTGAAATTGTTGAACAATCTGGGTATCCGGGGCATTCAGGGGGACGCCTCGCATTACGGCCTGGGGCTGGCCATCGGCAATGCGGAAGTCTCTTTGCGGGAGTTGACGGGGGCGTATGCGTGCCTGGCCCGCGGAGGCGCCTTTTTACCCCTGAAGCTGGAACAGGGGCCTTCTGTGCCGGAGCGGCCCGTACTTCCCCCGGAGGCCTGCTTCCTGACAGCGGATATTCTGGCGGACCGGGAGGCGCGGCTGGCTGCGTTCAGCGATGCGGAGGTGATGAACCTGCCTTTCCGGTATGCCTGCAAGACGGGCACTTCCTCTGATTTCCGGGACAATTGGTGCATAGGCTTCACCCGTGAAATTACCGTGGGCGTGTGGGTAGGCAACTTTGACGCCTCTCCCATGAAGCAGGTAGGGGGCATGGCCGGGGCCGCTCCCATTTTTGCCGGGGTTATGAAGCTGGCGCACCGGAATCTTCCTCCTTCCTTCCCCCGCGCCGTTCCCGGTATGGTCCGCATCCGCATTGACGCGCGCACGGGCAGGCGGGAAGGCGCGCTGCGTGTGCCGCAGGCCCATGCCAGGGAGGAATGGGCTTCACCGGAGACGATGCCGCAGGAGGCTACAGCGGGGGATTATGACGCGGCAGGCCGCGCCTTCCTGGACAGCCGTTACACGGAATGGTTCACCAGTCCATCCTGCACGGCGCGGGACGCTTATTGCCTGCTTCCCGGGACCTGGTCCGGGGAAGCTCCGCGCATCCTGGTTCCGGCGGATGGTTCACGCCTGGTCCTGGATCCGGAAATGCCGGGAACGGGGCGGCGGCTTAAGCTGCGCTCCAATCTTCCGGCCGGGGCCGTCTGGTCCTCTCCCACCCTGACTATCGTGCAGTATGGGGATGAGGCTACAGCCCTGCTGGAACCGGGGGCGCACGTCATTACCGTGCGCCATCCGGAGCTGAATCTGGAACAGCGCGCATCCGTTACCGTCAGGGAACTGTAACAGTGGTGGAAGTTCCGGGTCAGTCCAGCGGGAGGATGGACGTGACCAGCATCTTGAACCGTCCCTGGGCGATCACGGAATGGGGCACGCCTGCGGGGATCATCAGGGTCTGGCCCTGCGGCACGTTCATGGAATCATTGCCCACAGTAAAAAAGGCGGTGCCGTCCAGCACCTGCACCAGGGCGGGGCCCGGCGTCTGGTGGGTGGGAAGGAGCTGCTCGTCGTCAAAGGCCAGAATGGTCATATTGACGCCCTTGGAGCGCACAAGGGCCAGGCTGGTGATTTGCCCTTCGCGGTATTCAATCAGGTCCGCGTAAGTAAAAGGCGTCCGTTCGGGGATGTGCTGGATTGCTGTCATGCAGGTTGGACACCCTCATTTCCCCCTGCCGTTTCCGTCATGACAGGCTTCCGGGAAAAAGGCCCGCTCCAGACCCGGGAGCGGACCTTGGCATTCAGCATTCATATCGCGCTTACTTACGGGTTCAACGTCCTGGTTTCATAGGCGTGGGGTCGGTTTCACAAGTAAACAGCAACCAGTCTATACACGAAAAGGGCAATTTACTTCAAGAAAATTTTTAGCAAAAAAGCCCGGAGATGATTCTCCTGCAAGGAGAACCGCGGTTAGTGACCTTTCCGGCGCGTTTCCGCTGCGTCTCCCTTGCGCGCCTGGCGGGGACGGCGCTTGTGCCCGGTGGAGCGGTTTTCCCTTTTGCCTGAGGCGGCCGTCTTTTCCGGCTTCCCTCGTTCACCGCGGGAGGCGATGGTGAAATCAGCCCACTGCTGGTCCCGGTCCACTTTCACGGGGATGACGGGAACGCGCAGCCCCGCGCACAGCACGGAACCGTGATCATTCTTCCAGCGGTTGGCAAAGGCCTCATACACCCAGCGGCCGCCGGGAAGCTGGTCGGGCTTGATCAGTCCCTTGATCTGGAGGCGGGGGATTTCCAGCATCACGCCGAAGTGGCGCGCTTCCGTAATCAGGGCCTCGTGCACTTCCGGATGGTCCGCGAAGCACTGGCCTTCCAGCCATTCAAAGAGTTTCATCCGGTTGGCGTCCTTTTCCGCACTGGCTGAGGTGCGCTCCGTCTCGGAAATGTGCTCTGCGTCTTCCTCCAGCCTGCTCACGCTGCCGGGGCCTTTGGCGCCCTTGGGGGGATTGGCCAGCAGGGGATCCAGGGAACGGTGCACCACCAGGTCCGCGTAACGGCGGATGGGGCTGGTGAAATGGCAATAATTGGGGGTAGCCAGGCCGTAATGGCCCAGGGGTTCCGTATCGTACCTGGCCCGCATCAGGCTTTTCAGCAGGGCCAGCTTGAGGAGCTGTTCGTCCGGAGAACCCTTGATGGATTTCATCAGCTCATTCAGGTACTGCCGCTGGCTGATGTCATGGACGGGGTGCCCGTAAAGTTTGCATAGCTGGCCGAACTCAAACAGCTTGGCGGAGTCCGGCTCTTCATGGACGCGGTAGATGGTGGGGCGGTTCTTGTTCTTCAGCGTCAGGGCCACGGCCCCATTGGCCGCCAGCATGCATTCTTCAATAAGCTGGTGGCTCTCGTCATACTCTTCCGTGATGATGTCCGTCACGCGGCCGTCCTTGTCCATGACGGCGCGCACTTCCGGAAAGTCCAGGTCCAGGGCTCCCTTGGCATAACGGTTGCGGCGCAGGATGGAGGCGAGCTTCCAGGCTTCCCGGACCATGGAGGGAATTTCCCCCTTGTCATGCCCCTTCATCATGGTGAAGGCCTCCTGGTAGGTCAGACGCGCCTTGCTGCGGATGTAGGCGTCCGCAAAACGGGCGCCGAGCAGCTTGCCCTTTTTATCAAACTTCATTTCACACACCTTCGTCAGGCGGACGACGTCCGGGCGCAGGCTGCACAAATCGTCGGAAAGGCGGGAAGGTAGCATGGGGAGAACGCGGTCCGGCAGGTAAGTGGAATTGCCGCGGCGCAGGGCTTCTTCATCAAGTGCGCTGCCGGGCTTTACGAAGTGGGAGACATCCGCAATGTGGACGGCCAGCGTCCAGCCCTGCGGAGTGGCCTTGATGGAAATGGCGTCATCAAAATCCTTGGCGCTCGCGGGGTCAATGGTGATGACGGTGCGGTCCGTCCAGTCCTCCCGGCGGGCAAGTTCCCCGGAAGAAGGGTCTTTGGGGAGGTTTTCCAGTTCCCGGAGGACGGCGGCGGGGAATTCCACAGGCAGGTCATACTTCCTGATGACGGATTCCATGTCCACATGGGGATCGTCCGGGTAACCGAGCACCTCCACGATTTTTCCGCGCGGGGCCTTCTTTTCTTCTCCGCGGGACACAGGCTCCACGGAAACCAGTTGGCCCGGGAGCACCTCCATGGCGGGTTTTTCCACCAGTTCAATATATTCCGGGGAGCCAATGCCGTCCCCCAGCACGCGGCCCAATTTATTCTTTCCGGCGCGGAAAACCCCCAGCCAGCGTGAGCGGGCGCGTTCCGTCACTTCCTCCACGCGGGCTTTCATGCCCGTATCCGGCCTGGCAAAGCGGTCCCGGCGGTCGTTCCGGCGTGCCTTGGACGCCTTGCGTTCCACACGCACGGCTACCCGGTCCCCGTCCAGGGCGGTTCCCAGATGGTTGGGCTTCAGTTCCAGTTCCGGAATGGCCTCCAGGTCCCAGCCCATGGCCGCGGCGGCGGGGTCTTCCTTTTTGGGGATAAAAAGAATCTTCCCGGAGCGGAGGATGCGGATCATGCCGTGCACCAGGTTCCGGGGTTCCCGCTTCAGGGCGTACCTTCCTTTTTGCAGGCGCACAAGCCTGCCTTCCTCTTCCAACTGGTCCACCAGGGCGCGGAAGTCCTGTTTCTGCCGGGAATCTACATTCAGGGAGCGTGCCAGCTCAGACTTGCTCTGGGGTTCGTAATGTCCGTCTTCCATGTGACGGATCAGGCGGTCTTTCAGGGAGGTATTCATCTTGCGGAAGTTCCGGGAAAGGTCTCTTCCATTCCCATTGAAGCCATAATAAAGCGGTTTTTGCGCGGCTTCAAGGCGCGGGCGGTGCATTTTTGCCCGTGCCTCCTTTTCCGGCGCCTCCCCGCGTCATCTGGGCCGGAGCGTGCCTTCCGTAGTGCCCAGCTGTTCCGCAACGTCCAGTTCCCGGATGAGCCGCGCCGCCGTGCAGGATCCGTCCAGAAGCCCCCGGTAGCGGGAAACCAGCAGGCGCGCCTTGTCCGGGGAATCATCCAGCAGCTCCACGCGGAAGCGGGAAAGGCCCTGGCGGCGGAAGTCCCGGAAAAAGCCGGCTCCCGTCTGGGCGCGTCCGTTGAACAGCGTATTCCGGCAGCCTGCATCCGCCAGCAGGGGATGAAGCTGGCCCACGCGGTCCCGCAGCTGCACCCGGTATTGCTCGCAGGGGCGGCCGCAATTCTTATAACTGGTGCCGCCGGAAAGGAAGGTGCAGAATACGCAATGCTCCATGTGGAACATGGGCATATGCTGGTGCAGGGTCAGCTCAAACCATTCCGGCGGGGCGCTGCGGAGCAGGTCCGCCACCTGCCCGGCATTCAGGTCATAGGAGATAGTGAGGAATTCCAGATTCCCCTGTTCCTTCAGGATGGCCGCGCTGTAAGGATTGGCCACGTTCAGGGAGAAGTCTCCGATGCGGCGCAGGGGGGAATGACGGAAGTACTGGGCCGCGCCCAGGTTGCGGATGAGGACGCCGTCCGGCTCCGCCCGTTCCATGAGCTTGAAATAGCCTGTTTCCGACGGTTTCTGGATGCGGGGCGTCGCCAGGAAAACGGGAGCGTACTTTTCATTTTCCCGCACGGCCTCCACTCCTGCCGCATAATCCCGGATGTCTTCAAAGTCCAGGTATACGGCGTCCGCGCCGGAATCCAGCGCGGCGGGTATCTGTTCCACTCTGCGGCACAGCACGGACAGGAGCGGGGACGTATCCGGAGCGGCGGTTCCCGTCGGGAGCGCGGGAAGGGCGAACGGCGCCGGAAGGCGGGGAGGGGGAGCGGATGCTGCCCTCTCCTGCCGGACGGCCTGAATCCGTTCCACCAGCGCGCGGCGCGTCTGGTTGAGAACGCTCAGCGGGAGCATCAGCCCCTGCGGCAGGCGGCATTCACAGGAGTCCAGGCGGAACCCCGTGCCCCCCAGCCTGCCGAGCTGCTGCTCCAGTGTTTCAGGAGTCAGCGGGCGTTTCTCCGCCGTTTGAAGGGGCTGGGCGGACTGCACGGAACACCCGTATTCCGGGCATGAAACCGTGAGGGGTTCTCCGGCGGCTCCCGTGCAGGTCAAATGAAGGGGGGTGGCCGCTTCCGGCAGGTGCTCCCGCATCTTCTTCAGCTCTGCATTCAGGGCCGGATCATCCGTTTTCCAGAGCTTCTGCCCCGGCTTTACCCGGTTCCAGTCAATGCGGGAAGCTTTTCCGTGGAAGAAAAGGCGGTTTCTCTGCACCTTCCAGATGCGGCCCCCCTGTTCTTCATTCCGGTCTTCCCCTGCATCAATGACAAAGCCGTCTCCGGGCGCGAACGGCACCTCTCCTTCCGGTTTGATGTCCAGCCAGCCCTGGCCGCTGTCCACAATGACGCCCGCATAAGCGCCGCGCTTTTTGCCGTGGCGTCCATGGGTCAGGCGCGGGTGGTCCGTACCGTCCAGCCAGCCTGTGGAAAAGCCGCGTGAAAATACCATTTCCAGTGCATAGCGGTCCCGTGCGGTAACGATGCCGTCCACGGGCAATCCGGCGCAGGCGGCATCCAGGGCCTTCCTGTAGGCCGCCGTCACCGCGGCAACATATTCCGGGCTTTTCAGGCGTCCCTCTATCTTGTAACTCTTCACGCCCAGGCGGACCAGGTCCGGAATGCGGTCAATGGCGCACAGGTCCTGCGGGCTGAGCAGGTAGCGCTTTTCCCCCAGAGGGACCTGCTTTCCGTTCACAATCAGGGTATACGGCAGGCGGCAGGCCTGCGCGCATTCCCCCCGGTTGGCGCTGTGCTGGCCCAGGCTTTCCGACGTGAGACACTGGCCGGAGTAGGCCACGCAGAGCGCCCCGTGCACAAACACCTCAAGAGGGATGTCCGTATGGCGCGCGCATTCTCCAATCTCCTTCAGGCTCAACTCCCGCGCCAGCACGGCCTGTTTCAGGTCCAGAAAGCCGGAGGCGAAATCCAGCCCGGCGGGGGAGGTGAGCGTCATCTGGGTGGAGGCGTGCAGCTCCATCTTCATGGCGGCATCCTGCCTGCCCCATTCCGTCAGGCAGCGTGCCAGCCCGATGTCCTGCACAATGACGCCGTCCACTCCGGCGGCATTCAGGTGGCCCAGGTAATCCAGGGCGTCCTTCAGTTCCGAGGTGAAGATGAGCGTGTTCATCGTCACGTACCCCTTCACGCCGTGAGCGTGGAGGAAGCGCATCAGCTCCGGAAGGGAATTCAGCGTGAAATTGTTGGCGCGCAGGCGCGCGTTAAAGCGGTCCAGGCCAAAATAGATGGCGTCCGCGCCATTGGCTACGGCGGCGCGGGCGCACTCCATGTCCCCGGCGGGGGAGAGCAATTCCGGGCGCAGGTCTCCGGGCCGGAGGGAGGAAAGGGTGATGTCGTCGTCAGGAGTCACGGGAAGGAAGAAGAGGTTATTGAACGGTGCTGCGTTTTTCCGCGTGGAGGAGCAGGGCTTTCAAATCCCCCAGCAGGAACAGGGAGCCTGCCGCCAGGGCCGGCAGGGGGGAGGCCAGGGCTGCATGAAGCCCCTCCGGAAGGGAGGAATGGATGAATACGGGCCCCGTTTCCAGTTCAGCCAGCAGGACGGACAGTTCTTCCGGCGGCATGATGCGGGGGGAGGTGCACGGCACCAGGTGCCATTCTCCGGCAATTTCCCGTAAAACGGGAATCATGTCCCGGATGTGCTTGTCTGCGGAGGCGGCAAAAACCAGGGCCGCCTTTTTCCCGGGGAATTCTTCCCGCCAGGTGGCCGCCAGCACGTGAGCGGCATGTTCATTATGAGCTCCGTCCAGGACAAGCGCGGGAGAGGCCAGGCGTTCAAACCGTCCGGGCCACTGTACGCCGGCCAGGGCCGCTCCGGCGTCCGCCAGGGAGGAGAGGGCATGGAGCTGCTTCATGGTTTCCAGCGCCAGGGCGGCGTTTTCCCGCTGATGGGCTCCGGGCAGGGAAGGCCGGGGCGTTTCCCGACTCATCCGGGCGACTGTGAGGGGGGAATGGCGCTCCCGCGCCGTCTGTTCAATAACGGCCATGGCTTCCGGGTGCTGGGCGGCGGTGACGGCTGGCTTGCCGGGGGCGATGATGGCCGCCTTCTCCGCGGCAATCTGCGCCAGCGTGTCCCCCAGGTACTGCTGGTGGTCCAGCCCGATGGGGGCCAGCACGGCGATGTCCTTGGGAACGGCATTTGTGGCGTCCAGCCTGCCGCCCAGGCCCGTTTCCAGAATGATGAAGTTCACGCCGCTTTTGCGGAAGTGGCGCAGGGCAACGGCAAGCGCCAGTTCAAAGAAGGTGGGCGGCTGTTCCCAAGCTTCCGCCAATTCTTTCAGGAAGGTGATCTCCTCCGCCAGCGCCTCCGGGGGAATCATGTTCCCGTTCACGCGGATGCGTTCTGAAAACTCCACCAGATGGGGGGACGTGAACAGGCCGGTTACGTATCCCTGCGCCCTGGCCAGGGCCTCAATCATGGCGCAGGTGGAGCCTTTGCCATTGGTTCCTGCTACGTGCACCACCGTGGCCTCCGGGCGGTCCACCCCGGCTGCCGCCAGCAGCTTTTCTGTATTCTCAAGCCCCAGCTTGATCCCGAAGAACTGAGTGGAAAAAAGCCAGTCAAGGGCGGCGGATACGTTCATGGGCGGTATTCTACCATGGGAAGGCCCCGGTTCAATCCCGGTATGGCGGGGCATCAATAAAATACCGCCGGGAACGGACGCGGCAAACACGAACAAGCTACCGTTGCTACCTCTCGGTCCTGGCGGGGTTTGCCAGTCGTGCCTCCACGGGTTCCCGGCGGCTCACACAGTAAACTAGGTTTGCCGCGCACTGTCAACCATCAAAGAGATCATCTCCTTTTGCTAAAAGAGAGCAGAATGGAGATGAACAGAACCACGCCGATGACGGCTGCCGCGGTGAAGAAAATCTCTTCTTCCTGCTTCAACCGGCTGCGTTCCCCTTCTATTTTCCCGTCCCTGACGCGCTGGAGCCCGTGCAGGACCTTGGCCTGCTCCTCCACATCCGCCTCCGTGCGCATGGCGAGCGTTTCCTCATGGCTGACCGCCTGGTCATAAGGGGCGATCAGGGTGCGGAACTGCGGGTCTTCCGAAAGAATCTCCGTTTCATCATACTCTTCCGCCAGCGGGGAGTTCATGGAATCCCGCAGGCTGGCTATCTGCCGGTCCACCTTGTTCTGGAACAGGGTCAGCTCCCTTTTGGCCTTCTCATAGGCTGCCGTCTGTTCACGGACCAGGGCTTCCCCCTTGCGGTTGACGCGGTCCAGTTCCTGCGGGAGGCTGGCCTGGAGCTTGAGCAGGTCCGCCCGGTTCTCCGTCACCTTGAAATCCCTGCTCTTCGTGTTGGAAGCTTCCGCGCGCTGGATGCGGTTGATGTCTAGCCGGGTTTCCACCTGGCGTATCTGCTCTTGAAGCCTGTCCCGGGCGCTGGCGAGCTGCTGGCGGGTGGTGTCCAGCTTGCTCTTGAGTTCCTCCACGTCTGCGGAACGCTGGTCATACTGTTCCAGAAGACGGGCTATCCGGCTTTCCACGGAACGCACATTGGGCTTTCCCTTATCCGCCGGCAGCGTTTTTTGCCCGGCAGCGGACTGGTCCGCCTTTTCCATCTGGGCGTCCCAGTACTTGCGGATGGCCTCCTCCTTCCGCTGGATGGCCGCCTGAAGCCGTGCGGCCTGCTGCTCATGAAGTTCCGCCGCCTCGTCAAACTGTTCCCGGGCCGCATCCAGTTCCGGGTACGGCTCCTGCTCCATGGCTTTAATGGCTTCATGCTGCGGCGCGAGTCCGGTTTGGTAATAATCCCAGCCGTAATAGCCGCCGGCGAGCAACAGGATAAGAAGGAGATAACGCATAAGTGGAAGGAGGGTAGAGTCAGAAGTTAAACTTATAGTGGAAGTTCCGCCGGAATTTGCAAACTATAAAATCAGCCATCCGGAGCTTTTTCCCTCCGGAGACGGAATAATGATAAATCCGCGGTCAGGAGCCCGTAAAGTTCTTTGAAGCTATACTTTCAAACCATGTCTATTTTTTCATCACGCAGGCAATTTCTCAAATCCCTGGGGCTGGCGGCCGGAGCGGCTGCCGCCGGAAACGTTCTCCCCGGGCAGGCCCTGGAGATACCTTCCGGTGACAGCCTCTGGCACTCCGGCGCCAAGGCGTCCCCGCGGCCTTCCGGCTCCATGTACATGGGGGGCTTCAAGGCTCCCAAACTGGGCCGCATCAGGCTGGCCTTTATTGGCGTGGGGGGGCGCGGATTCTCCCACCTGGCGCAAATGTGCGTGATGGACGGCGTGGAAATTGTGGGCGTGTGCGATTTAAAGGAAGACCTGACCAAGCGCGGCGTGGACCGCGTGCTGACCAAAATGGGAAAAACGCCGCTGGGTTATTCCGGCGGGGACACGGCATACCTGACCATGCTGAAGGAGCTGAACCCGGATGCCGTCATCATCAGCACGGACTGGAGCACGCATGCGAAAATCGCCTGTGACAGCATGAAGCACGGTGCGCACGCCTTTGTGGAAGTCCCGCTGGCCGTCTCCATGGAAGAACTCTGGAACCTGGTGGACACCAGCGAGGCCACCAGGAAGCACTGCATGATGATGGAAAACGTCAACTACGGGCGGGATGAACTCATGTTCCTGAACATGGTCCGGCAGGGCGTCATCGGCGAGCTGCTCCACGGGGAGGCCGCCTACATCCACTGCCTGGTGACGCAGCTGGGGGATACGCGCGGGGAAGGAGCCTGGAGGCCTGAATACCATACCAGAATCAACGCCAACCTGTACCCCACCCATGGCCTGGGCCCGGTGGCGCAGTACATGGGCCTGGCCCGCGGGGAAGACCATTTCAGCCGGGTGGCGGCCTTCGCCTCTCCCGCGCTGGGACGCAACGCGTACGCGAAGAAGCACCTCCCCGCAGACCACCGCTGGAACCGCACTCCCTTCATCTGCGGGGACATGAACACGGCCATCGTCAAGACGCAGCTGGGGCGCACCATCGTCGTCCAGTTGGATGAAACCTCCCCCCGGCCCTATTCCCGCGCCAACCTGATCCAGGGCACGGAGGGAACGCTTGCCGGCTTCCCGACCCGCGTGGCCGGTGAAAAGCTGGGCAACGGCAACTACCATGAATGGATTGAAGGCAGGGAAAAGCTGGCCGCCATCTATGAGAAGTACGACCACCCGCTCTGGAAGCGCATCGGGGATCTGGCCCAGAAGATGGGCGGGCACGGCGGCATGGACTTTGTGATGCTTTCCCGCATCGTGGAATGCTTGCAGAATGGCGAGCCGATGGACCAGAACATTTATGAAGGCGCCGCGTGGTCTTCCCTGCTGCCGCTGACGGCCCATTCCATCGCCCAGGGCGGCATGCCCGTGGAATTCCCGGACTTTACCCGCGGAGACTGGAAAACCACGGCGCCGCTGGCCGTGATTTCCTGAGAGAAGATTAGGTAAATTTTCTTGGATTGGAGCTTTCTGCCGGAATAGTATAAGAGCTGGGACTGCTTTTTGGGAATTTCAAAAATATTTAAAAACACAAAAGATTCTTGTTGACCTGATCGGGTGGCATATCCATAAATAGACAAATTATGGGATGTCGATTCACTTTGGAAAATGCAAATACGATTGCAAATCTTACTTTCGGCAAGATTTACTCGTGTTATGAAACCATTATCAGTTCCAAACAGGAATTTTATGGGTTCACCTCATTTCTTGAAAATTTTCATCAGAATGTGTACTCAAAAAATGAGGATTTTTTTTATGAAATTAAAAAAATTGAAAAAATCCTTTGGGATGTTGAGATTTTCGAGAAAAATAATTTTCTATATGAGATTCAGTTATTGCCCGCTTTAGAAAGGCTATCCCATTTCTTCAGCAGATGCAAAGTGAAGTCTTTGTTATTACCTAAAATTATTGACCGTGATAGGAACGATAATGACTTTATGCTCTCCAGGAAAGTATTACATGAATTGGTCAAAATTCATCCTGAAGAATCATGTTTGATTTTACAGCCCCAGGAAGTTCCTGCTGACAACAAGATTAGTATTTTAAATGCTTTTCCTAATTTTGAAGTAGCATTAAGGCAGATGGACTCATGGCCTGGAGTTTTTCTGTGGGATAATGATGATTATCTTTTTGTTCCCATTGAAAACAAAGAGGATCTGATTAAAGTTTTTTTAATCCTGAGATATGAGAATTCTCCTTTTCCTTATATAAAAAGTGTAGTCAGGAGAAGGAAGAAGAAAAATCATTATTATTTTCATTTAAGTGATCTGCATTTAAGTGGAAATGAATTTCATAGGGAAAGAAGATTAAAGACTCTTATTACTAAAGAATTAAATAGATTGGAAGGAGAGGATAATATCGATTTCATCATTACGGGTGATGTAGTGGACAGCCCGACAAAAAATAATTTTGCACGGTATGAAGGTTTTTCGGATTTTATTGAAAATAAAATATCAAAATCCCCCTTATTTGTGCTGGGAAATCATGATATATCTTCACGAGGCCTATCTTTTTTTCCAGGAAGAAAAAGGTTATTTGATTCAATAAAATCTCTTGTATCGGCGAATAAATCTCTTTTCATAGATGAAAAAAACAAGTTGATTTTCCTGCTTTTCAATTCAAATACGGGAGGGGACTGGGCAAGAGGCGAAATCGGAATGCATCAGATGGCGGAAATAGGGAATCAGTTGGATTCGATAAGAAATTTGGAAAGTTATAAATTGATAGCTGTTTTGCATCATCATATTGTAGCCATTCCCCGCCCGGACGTTTACGATATAAGATGGTATGAGCGAATTTTCCCCGGTACCTTCTATGATGAAGCTTTAAAATTGATAGATGCCAAGATATTCATTGAATGGTTGAAGCAAAGAAACGTAAAGCTGGTTATCCATGGTCACAAACATATTCCTTTTGTGACGGAAAAAGAAGGCATTCATGTTATATCCTGTGGCTCTTCAACAGGTCATATAGCTCATAGGGATGCAAATAAAACATATATGAGCTATAATATTATCAAGATTGAAGGAGACTCTGTGTTGTGCACGCAACATGTTGAAGAAATTATAGGCGCTGGACCGAAAAGTATTCGTTCAGTCGGATTTAAAATATGAAATCCATTAGCTCTTGAAGAGGAAGTTTTTGAGTTCTTCCGCATTCATGTTCATGAGCCATTGTTCCGGGCCTCCGGAGAACAGGTCGTCCGCCATGCGGCGTTTTTCCGCCAGCATGGCGTCAATGCGGTCCTCAATGGTGCCGCGGCAGATCAGGCGGTGCACCAGCACGTTCCGGTGCTGGCCGATGCGGTAGGCCCGGTCCGTGGCCTGGTTTTCCACGGCGGGGTTCCACCAGCGGTCCACATGGATGACGTGGGAGGCCTGAGTGAGTGTCAAGCCGGTTCCGGCGGCTTTCAGGGACAGGATGCAGAAGGGAGGCCCGGATTCCTTCTGGAAGGCGTTTACGATGCCCTGCCGTTCAGGAATGGGGGTGCCCCCGTGCAGCGTGAGTCCGGAACGGCCGAAGACGGAGGAGAGCAGGTCATGCAGGTGGGGGATGATGGAGCGGAACTGGGTGAAGAGGATGGCTTTTTCCTGCCGGGCGGCAATGGAGGCGCACAGTTCCTGAAGGCGCAGGAACTTTCCGGAGCGTTCCGGAGCGTAGTCGTCCGTGCCCTGGAACTGGGCCGGATGGTTGCAAATCTGCTTGAGGCGCGCCAGTACGGGAAGAACCAGCATGAGGCGGGTAGCGGGGTCCGGTTCATCCAGCATGGCGTGCAGGGCGTCTATCTGCGTCTGGTACAGGACGGCCTGCTCCGGCGTGAGAGGGCAGTAGGCGGGGATCTCCGTCTTGTCCGGCAGGTCCGGGACCAGGGCCGGGTCCGTCTTCATTCTGCGCAGGATAAAAGGGCGCACCAGGCGGCGCAGCGGGGCATAGCCGCGTTCCAGGGTGCGGGTGAAGGCTTCAAAGCTTTTCCTGTTTCCCAGCAGCCCCGGATTCAGAAATTCCATCAGGCTCCATAGCTCGTTCAGGTTGTTTTCCACAGGCGTGCCGGACAGGGCGGCGCGTCGTTCTCCGTGCAGGGCGCGGATGGCGCGGGAGCGTGCGGAGCCGGCGTTTTTAATGGCCTGGGCTTCATCCAGAATGATGGCGGGGAAATACAGTTCCGCCAGGCTGGGCGTGCGCGCCGCCATGCCGTACGTGGTGATGACGGCGTGGCAGTTTTCCCGGCGCGGGCTTTCTCCCGGCTGCCATGAGTCCGGTGCGGAGGGGTGCATGATGCGCAGCGCGAGTTCCGGAGCGAAGCGTTCCGCTTCTTCCTTCCAGTTGGACAGGAGGGAGGCCGGAGCCACGATCAGTGCCGGGAGGCCGTCCAGCCGTCCTTCCCTGCGCAGGGCATCCAGCCACGCAATGGCCTGGAGGGTTTTTCCCAGTCCCATATCATCCGCCAGGCAGGCGCCGAAGCCGCGTTCCGTGACCCGGTACAGGAAGGAGAAGCCCTCTTTCTGGTAGGGCCGCATCAGTGCGTTCAAATGGGGCGGAAGCGCCGGCACGGATGAGGGAACCTCCCCCGCCAGAATGTCCAGCGCCTGCCGGAGCCCCGTGCCCGGTTCCATCACGCAGTCTTCATCCGGTTCCGGAAGCTGCGCCAGCTGGCCGGAAGGGCCGTTGACAAGCAGTCTCAGCCCCTGCACCAGGGGGATGCCCAGGGAGCTCATCATGCGCGCGGCCTTGTTCCACCGGTCCATCAGGTCCCGGACCTTTTGGGCGTCCACGCGCACCCATTCCCCTTTGAAGCGGATCAGGCCGTCCCCGTTATTAAGCAGTTCTTCCAGTTCCTCCGGGGGCAGGTCCCGGCCTCCCAGCGTGGCGGAGACGGAGAACCTCAGCAGGCTGTGGACGGAAAGGCCGGAGGAGTGGGCCGTTTTTTCTCCGCCGGGAGCATCCGCCGTGACTTTCACCTGCAATTTGGGAGGGGCCTTTTTCCACAAGTTTACCATGCGCACGATGATGCCCGCGCGTTCATACGCCGGAGAGTCCTGAAGGAAGTCCCGCGCCTCCGTGGCGCTCCAGGCCAGCGGGGCGTAAATCTTCCCGTTATCCAGCAGGCGCTGGAGCAGGGGGCTTTCCTGCGCCGCTTCCTTCAGCGGCTGGAGCACGGCCAGCAGAGCCGTATGGTTCCCTTCATGAAGTTTTAGGGCGGTGGAGAGGGGAAGATGGCGCGCCTGGTTGTCCGCCGCGCTCTGATGCGCGAAGGTAGCCATGAAGGCAAAGGGGCGGGAGCCCGTGGCGTCATCCCGGTTTTCCGCCAGGTGGAAGAATACCTTGCCGATCTGGTTCCAGGGGGCGCCCAGACCGTTCAGCCAGGCGGCGGGCGTGATGCCGCGGACCGTGATTTCCCTGTTCACCAGACGCCGGAAGTCCTCAAGCCAGCCTGCGATGACGCCGGGAGTCACGTATTCCGCACCCGGTACGGGAGGGAATTGCTCCGCCAGGGCTGCTCTTTCTGCCGGGGTGCCCAGCAGGTGGTCCAGAACGGTAGCCGCCTCATCCGGTCTTTCCGCGGTGGCATGCGCCATGCGGGTGAGCGCCTGGCGCGCCAGATTCTTGATGAAAAAAGCAGCCGGATCCGGCGCGGTTTCCCAGTTGGACACGGCCAGGGCGTACAGCCCGTTTCCTGTTCCTTCTTCAAACAGGCGGTCGAAGGGGGGGATATCCGTCACAAGAGCCCCGGAGGGAAGAATGCGGAATCCGCTGAAGTTCCGCTCCTCTTCCGGCGCTGCGTGATGGGGGTCCGGCTGCATGGCTGGCGGGAGTGTAGCATGCCCGCGCGGCTTGTTCAATCCATCCTGCTGCACGGGGGCATGCGGTGCCCGTGTCCGTTACAGGGCGAACGTGTTTGTCTTGATGATGGGGAGCTTGGGCGGCGGCGGGTTGAAAAGCTCCTTGATCTGTTTCAGGTAGGTAATCAGGGCATCGCGGACCTTGATTCCGGTCGGTTTGCCATTTCCCCTCTGGGGGAACTTGAAGTTGTTGCACAGGTAGTCCCCCATCGCCACGGTATAGACCACGTTGTTTTTCAGGGTGCTGCTGATGCTTGGCGTAACGCCGTCCATGATCTGGTAGGAAAAGCCGGAGCAGTAAATTTCCAGAATGCCGCCCTCATCCTCTGACGGAGACATGAATTTGGTCAGGATCAGCTGTTCAATGTCCGCTTTGCTCATGGAGCAGGTGACGATCTTTTCCCGGAAGGGCTCCATTTCATAAATATCCTTGATCGTAATGGGGCCCTTGCAGAGATGGCTCTTGGCCCGTACGCCGCCGCGGTTGTAAATGGCGATGTCGGAATTGGAAGCCTGCTGGATGGCCTTGCAGAAAATGGTGCCTATGGTGACGTGCGTAAGGTCTTCCCCGGCTACGCCTACCTGCTCCTTGAAGAGCGGGTTTCCGGTGAACTGCTGCACAAGTTTTTCCACTTCCGGGTCGTTGGGTATCTTTTCGTCCAGGCCGACAGCCTTCGTTGATTTGGAGAGGATGGAGACCGGTTTTTCCGTGGAAAAGGTAATTTCCGTAACGCCTGCATGGCTCAGCCTGTGGCCCGTGTGGCTGAGCAGGGTTCCGCTCCTAAGCTGGCCGTTGGGAAGCATGACATGGGTATGACCACCCAGAATGACGTCGATATTCGGGGAATACTTCATCATTTTCATGTCGTGTTCATAGCCCAGGTGGCTCAGGATGACATTGATGGTGTTATGGTGCAGGCGGAACCTGTCCATGATGCCCTTGTAGTCATCTTCATCCGGCAGTTTCCATGAAATGCCTCCCATTCTCCGGACGTCCGTGGTCTGCAAGTCCGCCAGTCCAATGAACCCTACGGAAATGGGAGTGCCCTTGAGAGGTATGCTGGCATAGGGTAAAAAACAATTGGTCAGCGTGGGGGAGGGATTAACGTTGGTAATGACGAACTTGGTGTGCGGCATTCCCTTGATGTGGTCGCGGAGGGCCTCCTGCCCGTAATCCAGGTCATGGTTCCCGACGGTTGCCAGATCAAATCCCAGCTTGTTCATCAGGATGGTGAGGGGTTCGCCGCGTTTTTCCCATTCGTCCACGTAGGGATTGCCCATGAAATAGTCCCCTGAATCAACCAGGAGGACGTGCGGGTATTTGGCGCGGTATTGTTTTACCAGCGTGGCCAGTTTGGGGAATTTGTCCAGATTGCCGTGAATATCGCTGGTGGAAATAATGATCAGCGTTTTATTGGGGTCCGACTTAAGCTTCTGGGCCAGGGAAAACGGGCACAGGCAGGCCAGACCGGCAAGGATGATGCGTGGCGGAATCATGGACGGAAAAGTAGAGCTGCGGAAAGGATGAGAGGGAGATTAGCGGGCGAAAACCTCATAAGGCCCGTCGCCCACGGAAATGACTTCCAGACGGACCTTGGATACGCCGCGGCTGCGCAGGCCGATGCGACTTGCGGCGGCCGCGGTGAGGTCAATCAGGCGGTTGCTGTGAAAAGGCCCTCGGTTGTTGATGCGGACGATGGCGGATTTGCCGGTTGCCAGGCAGGTGACTTTCACCTTGCACGGCATCGGCAGGGTGGTGTGGGCCGCTGTCATGGAGCTCTGGGGATTAATGTACTCTCCGGATGAAGTCTTCATGGTGCGGCCTTTCCCTCCGTACCATGAGGCATAGCCGGTTTCACTGTATTTCAGGGCATCAGCTACGCTCATGGGTGTATATCTTTTCCCCCGCACCCGGTAGGGAGCATTTTTTACATGCGCCTCTGCCGCTTGTACGGACGGGGCCGTTTTCCGTGCGCACTTCTCCGTGGTGGAGCAGGCCGGCATCAGAAAAAGCAGCAGGACGGGGATGGACCAATTCACGCTTTTTATCTTTAACACATGTTTATAATCTTGTATAACAAAAAAGAAACAGGAATTGAAATTTAAGGGGTAGGGAGGGTAGAAAGGAATCTTTCGCCCGCTGAGGTTTACCAGTTGAGCGGTGTGGAAAAATGCAGTATGCTTGCCCGCATGAATCCTTCCAAGGTAATTGGCCTGGTCGCGCTGGCGGAGAAACCGGGGCTGGCGGAAGCGCTGCGCATCATGCGCCGTGAGCTTGCCCGCCACGGACTGGGCTCCTGCGTCATTGAAACGCCTGATGCCCTGGAACAATGCATCACCCGGTGCAGTCTGCTGGTGACTTTCGGGGGGGACGGCACCATGCTTACCGTCTCCACCCTGGCGGCCATGCACCATGTGCCCCTGGCGGGGGTGAACCTGGGGCGCCTGGGATTCATGACCACCTGTTCCGTGCAGGAGCTGCCTTTGCTGGCGTATGCGCTCCAGGAGGGGGCCTACCTGACGGATGACCGCTCCATGCTGGAGGTGGTCAAGATGGGTGTGGACGGCTCTCCGGGCCCTCTCCGCAAGCTGGCGCTGAATGAAGTTTCCCTCATCCGCGCCCAGTCCGGCAAGATGGTGGACCTGGATGCGGAGATAGACGGGGAACTGCTGAACCGCTACCATGCGGACGGCGTTCTGGTCTCCACCCCCACCGGTTCCACGGCGTATTCCCTTTCCGCGGGGGGGCCCCTGGTATGGCCCATGTCCCGGGTGGTGTGCGTCACTCCCATCTGTCCGCACAGCCTGACCAACCGCTCCGTGGTGCTCCCGGATACCATGACCATCCGCCTGCGTCCCCGTGAGCGCCGCGGCCGCTTTGACTCCATGGTTTATTCCCTGGACGGCCGTTCCGCCTATCCCATTGAAGTGGGGGAAAGCCTCATGATCCGGAAAGCTCCGGAAACCCTCTCCCTGGTTCATCTCCGGAAGCAGAACTTCGGCGCCCTCCTGCGGGCCAAGCTGCGCTGGCAGGGAGCGGAGATTCCCACGGATGATGAGTAAAACGTTACGGGGGGCCCGGAAACGGGAGTCCGGCGGCCTGTTCCCGTAGCGGCGGCTTTTGCGGGCCGGAGCACACCTCCATTGGTCGTTCCTCATTGGCGGAGGGGCGGTAAAACGATTTTTTTAGGATGCGGGCTTGACGAAAAGGCCCATCCTATAATACTCTTCCTGCCCTACCACCAAGGGGGTGGTAGATCTTAATCGCATAAACGCGTAAGAAATAGTCATATATGAAGACCCACGTGAAAAAAGGTGATGAAGTAGAAATCATCGCCGGACGTAACCACAAGGGCAAGCGCGGCACCGTTCTCGCCGTAAATGCTTCCAAAGGTACTGTCATCGTAGAAGGCGTCCGCACCCTGAAAAAGGCTGTGCGCCCGACCGAACAGAACCCGGAAGGCGGCATTCAGGAGATTAACGGCCCGATTCACATCTCCAACGTGAAAAAAGTAGGCTAGGCCTCCGGCCTGACCCTGCGCTTAAGCCATACCAATCATTAATAAAGAGCTGACCCGCTAAAACAATGAGTACACCAACACTGCAAACATACTACCGTGAAAAGGTCGTTCCCGGCCTTCAAGCGAAGCATGCATACAAGAACGTGCATCAGATTCCCCGCCTGGAGAAGATTGTTGTCACCTCCTGCATGGGCAAGCACCCGGACCGCAAACAGGCCGTGGAAGATGCCGTTAACGAAATTGCCAAAATCACCGGACAGAAGCCGTCCACTACCTTTGCCCGCAAGAGCGTGGCTAACTTCAAGGTGCGTGAAGGCGAACCTCTGGGAGCCCGCGTAACGCTGCGCGGCACCCGCATGTGGGAATTCCTGGACCGCTTCATCAACGTTACGGCTCCGAACATCCGCGACTTCCGCGGCCTTCCCTACAAGTCCTTTGACGGCAACGGGAACTATGCTATCGGTATCTCTGACCAGTCCATCTTCCCCGAAATCGAACTTGACCAGATCAAGCGTCAGATCGGCTTCGACATCATTTTCGTGACCACCGCTCCTACGGACGATGAAGGCCGCGACCTGCTCCGCGCCCTGGGCGTTCCCATGCGCGAACCGAAGAAGGCCGAAGAAACTCAACCCGCTAACGCCTAACTATTTCTTACCATGGCCGTATTAAGTGACCCCATTTCTGACTTCCTCACCCGCCTGAAAAACGCCAGCTTGGCCGGCAACGAGGAATTTACCGCTCCCTGCTCCAACATCAAGGTGGAAATCGCCCGGATTCTGCAGGAAGAAGGCTACATCTGGAACTATGAAGTGACCGGTGAAGGCACCAAGAAGCAAATCAAGGTGAAGACCAAGTTTACCTCCCAGGGCAAGCCGGTCGTTACCGAGGTGAAGCGCAGCTCCAAGCCGGGCCGCCGTCAGTACGTTTCTTCCGAGGACATTCCCCGCGTTCTCAGTGGGCTTGGCATTGCCATCGTCTCCACCTCCCGTGGTGTGATGACTGGTGCGCAGGCGCGCAAGCAGAGCATTGGTGGCGAACTTCTCGCCCTTGTCTGGTAACCATTAACATTTCCTAAACATATGTCCCGAGTTGGTAAAAAATCCATCACATTGCCGGACAAGGTAACGGTAAAGGTTAACGGCTCTTCCGTTCAGGTGGAAGGCCCCAAAGGCAAGCTTTCCTGGACTCTCCCGGAAGGCATCACCGCCACCGTTGAAGGCAATCAGCTGTCTGTTGACCGCGCTGGCGAAAGCCGCCAGCTTCGCGCCCTGCACGGCACGAACCGTTCTCTGTTGAACAACATGGTCATCGGCGTTTCCGAAGGCTTCGTCAAGAACCTTGAAATCATTGGCGTCGGTTTCCGCGCCGCTGTAAAAGGCAACATCCTGGACCTGAACCTGGGCAAGTCCCATCCGATCAACCAGGTGATTCCCGAAGGCCTCAAGGTGACCGTGACGGAAAACACGAAAGTGACGGTTGAAGGCGTTGACAAGCAGGTCGTAGGCCAGTTTGCCGCTGAAGTCCGCGCGTACTATCCCCCGGAACCCTACAAGGGCAAGGGTGTGCGCTTTGCCGGTGAAGTTATCCGCCGCAAGGAAGGCAAGAGCGTCGGTAAGTAATTCAGGTAATAACTATTACAACATATTTATACACGATGAGTACTATCAATCGCAAAGCCACCCGCGCCAAGGTTCGCCGCCGCATCCGCAGAAAGCTCTCCGGAACGGCTGCCCGTCCCCGCCTGGCTGTCTATTTCTCCAACCGTCACGTCTATGCCCAGATCATCGACGACACGGTGGGCAAGACCATCTGCTCCGCTTCCACGGCCGATGCCTCCATCGCCGATCCTTCCAAGCTTGCCAACTGCGCTACCGCCACCAAGGTGGGTAACCTGATTGGTGAACGTGCGAAGGCCGCCAACGTCACTGAAGTCGTCTTCGACCGCGGTGGTTTCAAGTTCTGCGGCAAGGTAAAGGCCCTGGCCGATGCCGCCCGTGAAACTGGTTTGAAATTCTAATTGAAAGATTCCCTTAAATGAATAACGAAACGGAAAACACTGCTCCTGCTACGGAAGCCGCCGCTCCCGCCCAAGCGCAGCAACCCGCACCGGGCGGCCGCGACTTCCGCGGACCCCGCGGACCCCGCCGTGACGGCCAGAATGGCCGCGGACCCCGTGGTCCCCGCCGTGACGGCCGCCGTGGCCCCCAGGCTGAAGCTCCCGTGGAAGAAGGCCCCCAGCTGGCTGAAAAGGTTGTGTTCATCAACCGTTGCGCCAAGGTCGTCAAAGGCGGCCGCCGCTTCTCCTTCTCCGCCCTCGTCGTGAGCGGCGACATGGAAGGCCGCGTAGGCTTCGGCTTCGGCAAGGCCAATGAAGTGGCAGACGCCATCCGCAAGGCTACGGAATCCGCCAAGCGCCAGCTTCGCCCGGTTTCCATCGCCAACGGCACGATTCCGCATGAAGTCTACTCCGAATTCGGTGGTGGCAAGGTTCTTCTGAAGCCTGCCTCCCCCGGTACCGGCCTCATTGCCGGCAACACCATCCGTGCCGTGCTGGAAGCAGCCGGCGTGCGTGACATCGTTGCCAAATCCCTCGGTTCCTCCAACCATGCCAACGTGGTGAAGGCTACCCTGCAGGCGCTCGCTTCCCTGCGTACGAGCGACCAGGTTCTTGCCGACCGCGGCAAGAAGAAGGAAAAGGCCATCTAATCTGAAAGGAGGCGGCTGCCCGGTGCCGCCGCCTCCACGAAATCCAACCATTGTAAATAACATGTTACAGCTTCATACGATTAAGCCCAATCCCGGAGCCAAGCACCGCAAGAAGCGCCTCGGCAACGGGGAAAGCTCCGGTCTCGGCAAGACCTGCGGCAAAGGCAACAAGGGCCAGAAAGCCCGTTCCGGCGGCACCATCCGTCCGGGGTTTGAAGGCGGCCAGATGCCCCTTCACCGCCGTCTGCCCAAGAAGGGGTTCAACAACACCCGCTTCCAGGACAAAATCCTCATCGTCAACCTCTCCCAGCTCGAACGCGTGTTTGAAGCCGGCGCTACGGTTGATGAAAACACCCTGCGTGCAGCCAAGCTTGTTCAAGGTCCCTGTGACGCCGTGAAACTTCTCGGCAACGGCACCCTGACCAAGAGCCTGAACGTAGTCGTGGACTTCGTGAGCGCCAGCGCCCGCGAAAAGGTGATCCAGGCCGGTGGCACCGTCACCGTGCTCAGCGAAGCCTAATCACATTTGGCGAACCGGGTCATGCAGCTTGACCCGGTTCGCATCATTGTGTTTACTGTTGCGGTTCCCATGGATGCCCCGGGTACAAGCCGCCGACAGGCAAGCCAAGCTGCGCGCCAACTTTTATAATACAGGACTATGATATCCGCATTTGCAAACTCCATGAAAGTACCGGAGCTCAGGCACCGGATTTTGTTCACACTGGCGATGATCGTCGTCGTCCGCCTGGGGGTACAGATCCCCCTGCCGGGCATTGACGTCATGGAGTTGCAGAAAGTGATTGAAGCCTCCGCGAACGCCAGCGGTCCCGGAGCGGGCCTGGCTACCGTGCTCACCATTTTTTCCGGCGGCGGTCTCCAGCAGTGCGGCATCTTTGCCCTGGGCATCATGCCCTACATCTCCGCTTCCATCATGACCCAGCTTCTTTCCGCAGTGGTCCCGCAGTGGGCCAAGATGGTGCGGGAGGAAGGCGGCCGCCAGAAGATGACCAAATGGACGCGCGCCATTGCCATCGTCATCGCCATCGTGCAGGGCTGGTTCCTGGTCGGCACGCTGGAACATCCGGACCGTCTGAAAGCCGTGGGCCTCAACATACCTCCGGACTGCCAGCTTGTCATTGATCCCGGCATGCAGTTTGCCCTGATGACGGTGCTCATCATGGTGGCGGGCACCATGTTCCTGATGTGGATCGGTGACCAGATTACGGAGCGCGGCGTCGGCAACGGCGTGTCCCTCATCATTTCCGTCAACATTATCCACGCCCTTCCGGGTGCGGTGACCTTGGCCTGGAAAACGCTGGTATACAAGGACGGCGCGGTCGTTCCCATGGGCGCCATGCTGCTTGTGGCCCTGATCGCCTTCCTGATTATCGTGGTGGCGCTCGTCGTCACGGTGACGCAGGCCCAGCGGCGCATACCCGTGCAGTACGCCAAACGGGTCATGGGCAACAAAATGTTCAATGGAGCTACGCAATACCTGCCGCTCAAGCTTAACTACTCCGGCGTGATGCCCGTCATTTTCGCCACGGCTATCCTCTCCCTGCCGCAGGTGCTCTTCTCCCAGATCGCCCACTATAACACCACGCTGCAATGGATCGCCACCAAGATGAATGACTGGATGAACCCCGCTTCCTCCGGCTACTACATCATCTCCGGCCTCATGATCTTCTTCTTCTCCTACTTCTGGGTGGCTACCATGTTCCAGCCCTCCCAGATCGCTGAAGACCTGAAGCGCAACGGCGGCTACATTCCCGGCATCCGCCCCGGCCCCCCCACCGCCCTGTTCCTGGACCAGACCATGCAGAGGCTGACCTTTGCCGGTTCCGCGTTCCTGACCCTCATTTACTTCCTGCCCTCCCTGCTGAACATCGGCGGCAGCATCCCCTACCTGGTTACCCAGTTCTTCGGGGGCACCAGCCTTCTGATTCTGGTCGGCGTGCTGCTTGACATGATGCGCCAGGTGGAGACCACTCTTCTCTCCCGCAACTACGACGGCTTCCTGAAGAAAGGCAAGCTTAAGGGCAAATACAGCCACATCCAGGGCACCGGCGCCGCCGCGGGCAGCCGCACGGTTACCGTCATGTGGATCGTCATCGCCCTGCTTGTGCTGGCCGGAGCCATCGCCTACAACGCCATGCAGTAAGGAACTCCATCCCCTTCTTCTGAAAGTAAAGACATGAAGGAACTCAAGCATTTCATTCTGGTTGGGCCTCCCGCATCCGGCAAAGGAACCCAGGGCCGGTTTCTGGCTGATACTTTCAACCTGAACTCCCTGAGCACCGGTTCCCTGCTGCGGCGGGAAGTGGAATCCTGCACGGAGCTGGGCCGGAAGGCCCTGGGCTATATGGACAAAGCCATGCTGGTTCCGGACGAAATCGTCAATGACATGGTGCGCGGCTGGCTCTCGGAAATGGACAATGGCGCGTGGCTGCTGGACGGTTATCCCCGGACGGTGGCGCAGGCGGAAGCCCTGGATCACTTTCTGACCCAGCGTGGAACATCCGTGGACGTAGTCGTTTGGATGGACGTATCCAAGGAACTTATTGAAGAACGCATCATGCACCGCCGGGAATGCTCCACATGCGGCTATGTGGTGCAGACGTCGGAAGAAGAATGCTCCAAATGCGGTGGTAAAATGGTCTCCCGCAAGGATGATAACCTGGAAGCCTTCGCGCGCCGCTGGAAAGACTTTGAAGCCATGACGCTGCCCGTAGCCAGGTACTACGAAGCCCGCGGCCTGGTGGTTAAAATGACCGTGACCGAGGAACGGGAACCGGCGGAGGTTTCCCGGGAACTGGCCCGCAAGCTGGAAGAATACCGGCAATAGAAAAAAGAATCCCATGGCTGAACGAATCCACATCAAGTCTCCCGGTGAAGTTGCCAAGATGCAGAAGGCCGGAGCTGTAACGGCGGAAATCTTGATGGAGATCGGAGCCGAGGTCCAGGCGGGCCGCACCACGCGGGAAATAGACGACATAGCGCGTGAAATTTTCAAAAAGCACAAGGTTGGCAACTCCTTTTACCAGTATCGCGGGTTTCCCGGCCAGCTCTGCATTTCCATCAATGAGGAAGTAGTGCACGGCAGCGGCGGTCCGCGCCGCATCCAGAACGGGGACATTGTCAGCCTGGACGTGGGCGCCATTGTGGACGGCTGGCATGGGGATAACGCCATGACCGTCCCGGTTGGCATGGTGGACCCGGAAAAGCTGCGGCTGCTGGCTGTAACGGAGGAATCCCTGTTCCGCGCCATTGAACTGGTGAGGCCCGGGGCCTTGCTGGCGGACGTCTGCGCGGCCGTGGAAGGTTTTGTGCGTCCCCGCGGGTATACCGTGGTCAGGGACTTTGTAGGGCACGGCATAGGCCGCCATCTGCATGAAGAACCCCAAATCCCCAACTACCGTCCGCATTACAAGCTTCCCCGCCTGAAAAAGGGCATGGCGCTGGCTATTGAACCCATGGTGAATGCCGGAAGGCCGTCTGTTAAAATCCTGGATGACGGCTGGACGGTCATCACGGCGGATGGCAAGCCTTCCGCCCACTTTGAGCACACGGTCATCGTAACGGACGGGGAACCGCTGATTACGACGGCGCGTCCGCGCATCGCTCTGCCGGAGCAGCTCGGAATTGCTCCTTTATAACCACCACCACCCCTCCCCAAGGGAATGACGCCGCCGGACGCCCATGTTCCCGATCCCGTGATCCTGGAGAAAACGGCCACCCGCCGGATGGTCTGGGTGGATGTGGCCCGGGTGATCGCGTGCATTCTGATCATCGCCAATCACATGGCTTTCTATTCGGCGGAGCTGTACCGGTGGATATGGGCGGAATTCCTGGCTGCGCGCACCCCCTTCTTCCTGCTGGCGGCGGGTTACTTTGTAGGGAGGGGCGCATTCGGGCCGCTGGACGGCAGCCTCTTTCTGTGGAAGCGCAGCTGGTTTCTGTTCCGTCCGTATCTGGTATGGGGCCTGGCGGCGGCCGTCCTGATCGGCTGGTCGCCCCTGCATGAATATTACGCGTCCTACCAGCCCATGTATGCCTGGCTGAAGGGAGAGCCGGGCAGCGGCTTCTGGCCCGCTCTGGCGGCGTTCGGCCGCGCCCTGGGCATTGCCGGGCATCCGGTGGACGCACCCATGTGGTTCCTGCGGGACATCATCATTTATACCGCTGTGGCGCCCCTCCTGCACCGGCTGGGGAACTACCTGCTCTGGGTGGGCATCATCATGCTGTCCCTGAACTACTTTGCTCTGGATCTGGCGGACCATGACTACCCCATCGCCAACAGCCTAGGCTTTTTCCTGCTGGGGATGTACATTTCCCGTTACTCCCTCCCGTTCCTGACGGAATCCGTGCGGCGGTACGCGGTGCCGTTCCTGCTTGCCACGCTCGCGCTCACCTGGTGGCTGGTGGGTCACCGGGAGCAGCATAACTCCATGCTCATTGCGTTGGGGATGCTGGGGCTGATGTCCCTGGCCATCCTGTTCACGGAATGGTTTCCGCGGGCGGCCAAATGGGTGGCGGGACTGGCCCCGGCATGCTTCTTCATCTTCGGCACGCACTACATTGTCATCATCCTGTTGCGTGAAAGCGGGTGGATTACGTGGAGGGGGGAGGCCTGGGACGTCCTGTGGCTCTGCCTGGTGCCTGTCATCTTTGCCCTGCTGGCGGGGCTCTTTTTCTGCATGAAAAGGTTTGCCCCGCGTCTGGTCCCCCTGCTGGGAGCTTACGGAAAATAGCCGCTCTGCAAGGCCGTTCCGCCGGACCGGAAAAGGAGCCGCGCTTATCTCTTGCCGTCAAAAGGCAAATTCCTTATTCTGCCCCTTGCTGGAATGGGCGGGGGTGGCGTTTTTGTCACGCTCCCGTTCTTGCCCCGCGGCTGGGAAACAACACATGGTATGGCGATGATTCAAGGCGAACAGGCTCAGGATTCGGAATTAACAACGCAGGCGGTGATCTACCTGGGGCCGAGCTCCATGAGCCTGCTGGTGACTGAGGTGGTTCAGGACAGGATCCGCATGCTGGACTTCCTCCAGCAGCCCGTGCCCATGGCGCGGGACATCTTCCGTTTCCACCGCATCTCCCGGCACACCATGGACCGCTGCGTGCAGATCATCGGGGACTATCTGGAAATCCTCAAGGAATACGGAACCGGCAGCAGGCTCTCCGTCCGCCTTATGATCTCCAACATCATTTCCGAGGCGGACAATGTGGACGTCTTCGTCAACCGCATGCACGTGGCCCACGGCCTGCGCGGGCGCCGCATTGACGACGGCAAGATGACGCGCCTCATTTACGTGAAAGTGCAGGAGACGCTGGCGCAGTACCCCGGCTTCAACAAGAAAAAAGTGCTTGTGGTCCACACGGGGCCGGGCAATACCCGCGTGCTCCTGTTCCAGAAAGGGCGCATTGTACGCTATTCCTGCTACCGGCTGGGGACGCACCGCACGGGTGAAGCCGTGGGGGAAATTGAATATGGGGATGATGTGACGGAACTCTCCCTGCTGCGGGAGCACATGCGCGGGCAGGTGGACCAGATCTGCCTGGATTACGGCGGCGTCAAGGGCCTGGCGGGCCTGATCGTCATCGGCCAGGAAATGCAGCAGCTGCGCGGCCGCCTGGACCCTACGCCGGAAGGCAAGGTGGCGTGTTCCGCCCTGGTGGCGGAAGCGGAAAGGATGTCCCGCACCACCCTGGAGCAGCGCATGAATGTTTACGGGGCGGACTTTGCCGGGGTGGATTCCCTGCTCCCCGCCGTGCTGATGACGGAAATGATCGCCCGCAGCCTGCACCTGAATGACGTGATCATTCCAGGGAGCGGCTATGACGAGGAATTCTCAAGCAGCCTGATCCAGGCGGAGCAGCACCCGGGAGACCTGGAGGCGGAAGTGCTCCACTTTGCCGGCATTCTGGCGGACAGGTACAAGGCGGACAAGGGCCACCGGGAACATGTGGCTCTCCTGTGCATGGAAATGTTTGACCAGCTCCAGGACCTGCACCGCCTTTCCGAACATGACCGGCTGCTGCTGGAGGTGGCCTCCATCCTGCATGAGGTGGGGTCTTTCATCAGCCAGCAGGACCACCAGCTCCATTCCCAGTACATCATCCTGAACAGTGAAATCTTCGGCCTTTCCCGGGACGACGTGGAAACCATCGCCCTGCTGGCCCGCTACCACCGCCATGAGGTCCCTGCCAATTCCGATCCCATGTACGGGGAGCTGGAGCTGACGGACCGCATGCGCGTGGCCAAGATGGCCTCCATTCTGCGCGTGGCGGACGCCCTGGAACGCGGCCATGCCCAGCGCGTGAACGGCGTCAGGGCGCATATCCGCGGACGGACGCTGGAGCTGGAGCTCCAGGGCGTGCGGGAAACCGCCGTGGAAGACCTGGCCCTGAGGCTGAAGGGTGACCTCTTTGCGGACATCTTCGGTTATGACGTCGTGCTGGTGCCCCAGCGGTAGCTGATTCAACAAACTCCCATTTCTTATTTTCTCCATGTCGAACGAATATATCAACAGAGAGCTCTCCTGGCTGGAATTCAACCAGCGCGTGCTGGATCAGGCCGTGAGGACGGACCTTCCCCTGCTGGAACGCCTGAAGTTCCTGGCTATTACCGCTTCCAACCTGGACGAGTTTTTCATGGTGCGCGTGGGAGGCCTGCAAATGCTGCGGCATTCCGGTTCCCGCGTGAAGGACATCTCCGGGCTGACCCCTACCCGCCAGCTGAAGGACATCCGCACCCGCGTGGGCCGCATGATTGAAGACCAGTACCGCCTGTTTCATGAGGAAATCCTGCCGTGGATGGAAATTAACGGAATCAATCCCCTGGCCCTGGAAGACCTCAGCACGTCCCAGAAGCTGACGCTGGAACAATACTTCAACAACCAGATATTCCCCCTGCTGACGCCGTTGGACATGGATGCGCCGGAAGCTCCCGCGCTCCCGTCCCTCAAGCTGCTCATGGGCGTGGAACTGCGGGACAATGAAACCGGGGAGGTCCGCGCCAGCGTGGTGGCCCTGCCGGACGGCCTGCCGCGGCGCGTGCCCGTTCCCTCCGCGGAAACGGAACGCTACGTGATGCTCGAAGATCTGGTCCGGGAATGCATCGGCACCGTTTTTTCCGGCGAAACCGTTCTCTCCGCGGCGGTATTCCGCGTCACGCGCAATGGGGACATTGCCGTGCAGGAGGAGGACGCCCTGGACCTGGCGGATGAAATGGAGGAAGTGCTGGTGGCCCGCAAATTCTCCGAATGCGTGAGGCTTGAAATCGAATCCTCCGCTCCCGCCCCCCTGCATGACAGGATCATGCAGATCGTTGGCGCGGGGAAGGAGGAAACGTATGACCTCAAGGGCCCCCTGATGCTTTCCGATTTCATGGAAATGGCCTTTGCCCCCGGCAATGACCAATTGAAAGTGGAGCAATGGTCCCCGCAGCCGTCACCTTCCGTGGACCCTGCCGTCAGCATCTTTGAAAACATCGCCAACGGGGACATCCTGCTCAACCATCCCTATGAAAGCTTTGAGCCCGTCCTGCGCCTGGTGGAGGAAGCCGCGGAAGACCCGGATGTGATAGCCATCAAGCAGGTGCTGTACCGCACCGCCAAAAATTCCCGCATCGTGGCCGCCTTGAAAAAGGCGGCGGAAAGCGGCAAGCAGGTGACGGCGCTGGTGGAGCTGAAAGCCCGGTTTGACGAAGCCCGCAACCTGGAAAAGGCGGAGGAACTCCAGCGTTCCGGCGTGCAGGTGGTCTATGGCGTCAAGGGGCTTAAAACCCATGCCAAGATATGCCTGGTGGTGCGCCGGGAACAGGGCATGCTGCGGCGTTACTGCCACTTCGGCACGGGGAATTACAATGAAACCACCGCCAAGATTTACACGGATATTTCCTACCTTACCTGCGACGACCAGCTGGGGGCGGACGCCTCCCAGTTCTTCAACTCCGTGACGGGGCGCACCAAGCTCATGCGTTTCCGCAAGCTGTACCCCTCCCCGGTGCTGATGAAGGCGCGCCTCATTGAACTCATTGAAGGTGAAGCGGAGCGCGCGCGGCAGGGGGAACCCGCCCGCATTTCCGCCAAGATGAACAGCCTTCAGGATGTGGAAATCATTGACGCCCTGTACAGGGCCGCGGACGCCGGGGTAGACATTGAACTGAACGTGCGCGGCATTTGCTGCCTGAAAACGGGCCCCCGGCCCAACGGCAAGGTGATCCGCGTGGTCAGCATTGTGGACCGCTATCTGGAACATGCCCGCATCTTCTTCTTCCATCACGGCGGCAACCACCAGCTCTTCATTGCCAGCGCGGACTGGATGACCCGCAATCTGGACAAGAGGGTGGAGCTCATGGTTCCCGTCACCAACGGGAAGCTGGCGCGCCGCCTCAAATCCGTCCTGGACGCCTGTTTCAAGGACAACGTGCAGGCGTGCAATATTTTGCCGGACGGCACTTCCGAGCACATCGTGCGCAAAAAGGGCCAGAAAGCATTCCGCCTCCAGCAGTACCTGACCAAGGAGGCGCGCCGCCTGGCCAAGGATAAGGAACGGGAGCGCCAGCAGATGCTGGAACCCCACACGCCGCACTAACCCGGTCAGGAGCATTGGGGCGCGTGTGCGGCATCCTCCGGCATACCTTCAACACGTACCGGTCCTGAACGTGTCTTTTCATGAGACATGTTTGCCCGCGTATGCTGTTTTTTCCTGATCGCGCTGGCTGGGTGGCACGGCTCTGCATGGGCGGAAGGTTCGGCATGGCAGGCATCCGGGCCTGCTGGCCCCGGAGCCTCCGTAAGGGCTCCTTCCCATCCGGCGGCGGACGGCCTGTACTCCCGCCTGAAGAAGATGCCCTATCTCTATGATAACAAGGAGGCGGAATTCCTGAACCAGTTCAAGCTGCTGCTGACGGGGCAGTACCAGGGGGCGCAGGTCTCCCCCTCCGGAGCCAACCGGTTCCGCAAGGGGTCGCATGGCAGGGAAAACGAATGGCGGAGGCTCCAGATAGGGTTTGAAGCCGTTTTCTTCAAAAACCGCCTGACGCTGCACAGTTTGACCAACATGGGGGAGCTGGACGGCATGTACAAGGTGGAGGATGGCCGCTGGAGAAGGACGCAGACGGACTGGAGCATCTTTGAACTCTACCTGAAATACAAGGTCAATCCCTCCTTCTTTGCGCGCGTTGGGAAAATCACCTCCAAGATGACTGCGGAATTCCGGGAGACGGCCAGTGAACTCAAGACCCTGGAACGGTCCGACCTGGTCAACCAGCTCGGGACTATTTCCAGTTGGGGCGTTGTGCTGGAAAACCCGCGGCAGGACGTGCCCGTGGGATGGGAGGCTTCCGTCTTCCTGAACGACACCAGCGACAGCCTGGCGCATGAAATCAGGTTTAATACGGCGGACAGTGCCTTTGCCAAGGCCTCCGTCCATCTGGACGCCCGCGGCTTTCTGCCGGGGGAGAAAAGCCGCGTGTGGCTGACATATGCCCACAACTTTACCCATTATGCGGGGCGCTCCCTGCCGGAGGATTCCTATTACTCCGGGCTTGGCGCCCGGGATGTGGCGGCGGTGGACTGGGTCATGTCCCGGGGGAAATTTTCCATGGTGACGGAACTCATGTCCGGCTTCCGCGTGGTGGGAACCCCTCTGGGTGAGAATGTTTACGGCTTGGCGGTATTGCCTTCCTACAGGTTTTCCCCGCATCTGGAAGGCGTGTTCCGCTACCAGCTCTCCCATGGGCGGGACGCCGTGAAAATGTACGCCCGCTATGTTCCCGCGGTGACCACCTATCCCAAATGGGTCAGTACGATGAACTCTTTTTACTTCGGCCTGAATTATTACTTTTTCCCGGAAGACCCGGACATGCTGAAATTGATGGCGGGAGGCGAATACACGACGACCGGCGGCGCGCCGGAAGGCGCCAGGTGCTTCAGCGGCTGGACCTGGTTTGCCGCCGTCAGGTTCCATTTCTGAACAGGGAAGAGTGGGGCACTTTTAATTACGGAGCGGCAACACCCTGGCAATGATCATACGGGAGCCGTTTATAACAAATAGTTTGCCACGGCCTTTCTCTTATGCTAGGAAGAAAGGGATTGGAAAAACCTGCTTTTTCCTTTCCCCTCCCAACCCCACCCCCCTATGATGAAACTACTGTGTTCCTTCTGCCTGTGCATTCTTGCCTGCTGCGTTTCCGCGGCTCAAACGGCTTCCATGCGTTCTACCGTTCTTCCCCCACCCTTCATGAAAGTGGAGTGCCGCCAGGGGGAGCGGCCCGTCTCCATTTCACGGGCGGAAATCAAATCCCGCGTGATGGATTTTCTGGCGGAAACGGAAGTGACGCTGGTTTTCCATAATCCCAACACCCGCGTCATGGAGGGGGAATTGACGTGCCCTCTTCCCTCCGGAGCCACCGTGCAGGGTTATGCGCTGGACATCAACGGCCGCATGGTGGACGGCGTGCCGGTACCCAGGCAGAAGGCGCGCGTGGCGTTTGAAGAGGAAGTGCGCAAACAGGTTGATCCCGGACTGGTGGAATGGTCCGGCGGCAACATGTTCAGGACGCGTGTGTATCCCATCCCTGCGGGAGGCACGCGCACCGTGCGGCTGCGTTATTCCACGGTTCTTCCCGTGGATGCCGCAGGCGTCCCCTCTCTCCAGCTTCCGATGAATTTCAAGGAAAAGCTGGACTCCCTCAAACTCAGGGTGGAGGTGTTCAGCGGCCGGAAGCCCGTCGTAGTCTCCTCCCCGCTGGACAACGTGGAATTCAAGGACTGGCACAGCGCTTTTCTGGCTGAAAAGGAGTGGAACGGCCTGTCCCTGACGGAAGACCTGTTCATCTCCCTGCCGCGTGCGCAGGGAAAAGAGGCCGTAGAAGCGAGGGTCTTCACGGAATCTTTTGACGGCAGGGATTATGCAGCCGTGATTATTCCCCGGCTTGTACAGGCGGACAGGAAGAACGCCGTGGAAGCCGCGCCCGTGATAGAGCTGGTTTGGGACGCTTCCGGTTCCATGAAAGGGGCGGATGTCGGAAAATTCCTGGATTTTCTGAAACGCTACCTTGCTTGCGGCAGAATCCCGGGGCAGCAAATCCACATCAACCTGACTGTCTTCCGGGACCGGATCATGCCTTCAAAAACGTTTGCGGTTACTCCGGATAACATGGACGAGCTGGCCCGCGAACTGCTGGCTCTGGACTATGACGGGGCCACGTGTGACTGGAGCTCTGTCCTGGAAAGGCTGGCCGCCCGTTCCCGTGCGTGGGACTGCCTGGTTGTCAGCGATGGTTTTGTCAATTTCAGCCCTGTGCCGGAAAAGCAGGCGCCCAACTCCGCTAAAACCTTTGCCCTGATGGTGACTCCGCGCAAGGATGCGAATACGTTCGCGCGGATAGGCATTCCCGTGATTGACCTGACCAGCCAAACGGCGGAGCAGGCGATGGAGCGCGTCACCAGGGGGGAAATTGCCATCCGGTACGCTGACGGGGGAAACATGCCCTGGGGAGCGTTTATAAGGTATGAAGCCCCAGGAATGCCGTCGGATTCCATTCTTCTGCTGGCGGAACTGGAACCGGGTTCCTACCGCGGAGCGGTGGAGATGGCCGGGGTGGAAATTCCTGTGGAGGTGGAAGCCTCCGGGGCGGCGGCGGGAACGTTGCTGAAAACCCTGTATGCCCAGGCGCGGCTTCGGGAGCTTCTCTGCCGGGCTCCTTCTGCCGTGAGGGATGAAGCTGTCGGGAAACTGGGGATGGAATACGGAATCGTGACGCCCGGTACCTCCCTGCTGGTGCTGGACTCCCTGGACCAATACCTGAAATACGGCGTGCGCCCTCCTGCTTCCGCTCCTGAACTGCGCGTGGAATATGACCGGAGGATGCTGAAACGCGGACGGAGGGAGGACATGGCTGAAGAGACCGCAAGATTAAACCGCCTGAAGGCCTGCCTTGCTTCCTGGAAAGAAATGCAGAAATGGTACGAAAAGGAATTTTTCAATCCGGAAGAGATGGAAAGCGTCCTGAAAGATGACCGGTTGAAGCAGGCCTTGATTCATACGTGCCGGGGCAATGACCGGGAGGCGCTGGATATTTACCGGAAGGTGTTGAAAGAAGAGGGAAATAACAGGACGGCTTTGAAGGGCGTCACGGCCATGGAAAAACGCCTCAGGGAAAGAGAAGCGAAAGATAAAAAAGCAGCTGAGGAAAAAGCTGCCCGCGCCAAGGAGCTGGCTGAGGCAAGGGCGAACTTGAACAGGGAATTGGATAGGGAACCAGCGGATATAGCGGAAAGCCTCCGCGTGGCATACGGTTTTTATGATCTTGGGGATTATGATAAAGCCATTCTTCTCTTCAACAAGATCCTCCGGAAAGATCCTTATCATGTCGCGGCACGCAGAGGGCTGGAAACGGTTAACCGCAGGAAAAACTCCTATATTAATGCCGCTTATGACGAGTCCAGGAGCTCCATGTTGGCGGAAGTTGATTCTCTTTGGGAGCGCCCGGTTCATTCTTCTTCAGAAAACGTCCCCCAGGAAGAGTCCGCTGTTGGTTCCGCTCCAGTACCCTTTGCAGGGCATGGGAACATAGGGGCGGCAAGCTCCGTAAGTTCTTTCTCCTCTGCTTCTCCGGATCTGGTGGGGAATGCAAATCCGGCCCCAACTAGCCGGGGAATAGATGGGTCCCTGTTTTTGGGAGGGGGAGAAACGTTAAATGGATTAAAGGCGCGGGAACGGGATTCCGGTTCCTCTCCCGTGATGAACGTGAAGGCGTGGGATTCCAAGGCTCCGTATCTGGCTGCTCTGGATGCGGCTGACCGGCCTTTTGCGGTTTACATGAAACTTAAGGAGGAGTACGGGGAAAGCCCCGGATTTTACATGGACTGCGCGGATTGGTTTGCCGGGAAAGGGGACAAGGCGCTGGCTGTCCAGATTCTGTCCAACCTGGCGGAGCTGGAACTGGAAAACCGTTCCCTGCTGCGGATGCTGGGCTACAAGCTGCGTTACATGGGAGAACTCCGGCAGGCCAGGTTCATTTTTGAAACCGTAAAAACGTTGTTTCCGGAAGAACCCCAGTCTTACCGGGATCTGGCGCTGGTGCTGGATGAACTGGGAGAAGCCCAGAAGGCGTTCGGCATGTACCGGGAGGTGCTGGAACGCCGGATGTCCAGCCGCTTCACCGGAGTGGATCAAATTGCGCTGGTGGAACTGAACCGGCTCGTTTCCCGGAGCAGGGCGGCAGGAGTGAAGCTTGATACCGGGGGGCTGGACCCGGCCTTTCTCCAGCCTGTGGAGGCTGATCTGCGCGTGGTCATCAACTGGGACACGGACGCGTCAGACATGGACCTTTGGGTGACGGACATCACCGGAGAGAAATGCTATTACGGGCATCGGCTGACCACTCATGGCGGTCATTTGTCCCGTGACGTGACGCAGGGCTACGGTCCGGAAGAATACCTGGTGCGCAGGGCCCTTCCCGGCCCCTATCTGGTCCAGACGCATTATTTCGGAACCCGGTCCCAGAAAATGCTGGCCCCCGTGACTCTTTACGCGGAAATATACACGGACTATGCCCGTCCGCAGGAAAAGCGGAAAACGCTGGTGTTCCGCCTGAATGACAGGAAGCAGGTTGTGGATGTGGGGAACGTGGAATACGGACAGGCCCTGCCGCGCAATAGCGTGCGGGATTACCAGGTGAAAGCCGGGGAAACCCGGGAATCCATTGCCGGGAGCCAATTGAAGGACGGGAAGCGTGCAGGCGAGATCATCCGCCTGAATCCGGCCCTGAAGGACCGGGAGCCGAAAACGGGGGAGATCATTAAACTGCCGGAGTAACGGGACAGGGAGCCCTTGAAGAAAGGGCTCACGCTGCCAGGCATGGGATTACGCTTCTTCAAAGATGCGCAACAGGCGTTTCAGCAGATTGATTCTGGCCCTGCGCTTCCGGAAGCTTTTGCCGAACGAGAACGGCAGATGCCATTGATTGTGGCGGAGCTGGCGCCGCGTCCACTGCGTGAATTCCGCCAGTAGTTGGGATAAATGGGGCTGAAGGGCTGCCGTCTCCATGGCCGGTTTCCACCAGACGGCCGCGGACATGATGTACTCCTCGGACTTTTCAGGAAACAGCCACGGTTTTTTGGCGCCGATCATGTGGAAGAGCTTCCAGGCCCGCAGGGCGTGAATGTCGGAGACTCCCGCAAATTCCGTATCTGCGATGGCTTCCTCAAGCCCGTCTTTTTCCAGTTCAAACTGGAAATGGTAATTCCATTCAATGGGCAGGGGGGAAATCTGCCGGTGGAAGACGATGTTCAAGGCATCCTGGTCCGGATGTTCCAGCACTTCATTGTGTTCTTCAATGAAGCGGATCAGGCGGGATTCCGCATCTTCCTCCCTCATGCGGCCCAGGTCCAGGACCAGCACGCCGGAATTGAAATAATGGAATGGATCGTGCAGGCCCAAGGGCTGTAGTTTCCGGAGCTGGCGCCGGGGATAGCCTGCCACTAGGCTGTTCAGCACGGCTGTATCCCGTATGGCGCCCAGGGGGGCGCCGTGGAGGTCCGCATCATAAAGCTCCGCGGCGTCTGCGTACAGGACGGTATCCGCATCCAGATAAACCATGCGGGCATGCTGCGGGAACAGGCTGGAAGCCAGCAGGCGCGCGTAGGCCAGGGCGGAGAACCGCCGGACATTCCGGTCATGGAGCATTTGCTCCAGCTTGCCGGGAATGGTCATGAACTGAAGGGCCACGTTGGGATAACCGGAAACGGCGTTTTGAAGTCCCTGCATATGCTCTTCCTCCAGCCCGTCATGCACCACCCATAGTTCGTAGCTCCGCTGCGGGCTGGAGTGGCGCGCCAGGGAATGCAGGGTGACGGCCAGGCACATGGTCCATGCGGAGGTGACGGCAAACATGACGGCCACGGGAGCCTGTCCGGCGGGAGGGATGGAAACTGTATCCGGCATGGAGGAGGGAAGGGTGGAGGTGGACATGGTGTTAAATGGGGTTATGGCCACAGGCCGTCGAAAACTGCCAGCTGGCGCTGAAGGGCTTTGATTTTTTCCCGGCGTTTCCGGAACTTCCGGCCTGGGGAGAAGGGGAGGCTCCACTGGTGATGGTGCAGGCGGGAGCGGAGGGCGTGCGTGAATTCCTGGTACAGTGCGCGCAGTTCACGGCGGAAAGCCGGGGTTTGCCGGGCGACCGGCCACCAGAGCGCGAGGTACAGGCGGTGGTAGGTTTTCTTGATGTCCGGCGGTAGCCACGGCTTGTAATCGCCAACCAGATGAAAGAGTTTCCAGGAACGGGTTTCAAACAGGGAAGGGGCCTCCTCAAACTCGGTGCCGGAGACAAGCTCCGCCATGCCCGCGTGGTGCAGTTCAAACTGGAAGTGGTAATTCCAGTTGATGGGCAGCGGAGTGATGCGCCCGTGAAGGACGATGTTGATAATATCCTGGTCGCCATACGGGAATGGCTCTGGATGGGACTCAAGCAGCCCCAGCAGCCTGTTTTCCGTCTCCTCTTCCCTCATTTTCCGCAGGTCCATCACCATCACTCCGGCATTGCAGTACAGGCGGGCGCAGGCCGCTCCCATGCCGCTGATGTATTCCAGATGGGCGGGAAGCTGGCCCGTTCCCATGCTTTCCAGGACGGCGCAGTCCCGGACGGCGCCCATCGGCGCGCCCTGCAGGTCCGCCCCGTAAAGTTCGGCCACATCTCCATTCAGTAGAACATCTACGTCCAGATATACCAGCCTGTCACACCTGGGGAACAGGTCCGCTGCCAGCAAGCGCCCGTACGTAAGGGGAGAAAAGCGTCCGCAATCCCTCCCATTCAGAATGCGGAGCAGTTTTTCCGGAAGCATGGAAAATCCCAGTGAAACGTGGGGATAACCGGAAACGGCTTTTTCCAGTTCTTTCATCTGCCGTTTCTCCAAACCCTGGTGGACGATATGAAGTTCATAATTCCGGTGCGGGCTGGAATGCAGGCAAAGGGAACGGATGGCTACGGCCAACGGGATAAGCCAGGAGGGAGTGACGGCAAACATGACGGAAACGGGAAGTTCCTTCATGCTGGATAAGGGAGGTGCAGCCGGCATGGGAAGAATTTAACAGATCATGAAGAGAGGCGGGAAATGGACATTCCTACCCCGGCATTCCGATATTCCCGGTATGGGATACTTCCCGCGGTGAAACGTCTCTATTACGTTCGGCCATCATACGGATTTCAAATCCGAAGGGAGTAGTTCTCCGGAGTGAAAGCGTGAAACCCAAGGAAATAAAAGGAGCCGGGAAAATCCTGGGACACAGTCCTGTCAAACCACGTTGCGCTATGGAGCACATCCGGTTATGCCTAGATACTTTCAAATGCGGCTGTTTGAATTGACTTCGGATTTGAAATCCGGTTACATAGGAATATCCTGGCATGAGCGCGGCTGTTTCCATCATTCTTCCCTGTTATAATGTGGCTCCCTACCTGGATGCCTGCATGGAAAGCCTGGTCAGCCAAACGCTGGAGGACATTGAAATCATCTGCGTGAATGACGGCTCTGTGGACGACACGCCCGCCATCCTCCGTGCGTGGGCTGAAAGGGATGGACGCATCCGGGTGGTGGACCGGGAAAACGGCGGATTGTCCGTGGCGCGCAATACTGGCATGGAACTGGCTTCCGGCGAATACATGGGCTTTGTGGATCCGGACGATTACGTGGAGCATTCCATGTATGCCCGGCTGCTGGAAAAGGCCCGCAGGCATGACGCTGACGTCACGGCCTGCGGCTATACCGGCTTTTCCGATCAGGATGGTTCCGTGCTGGAAAAATGGTGCCTGTCTCCGGAAGAGGGAGTGGAGGAAGAAGTGCAGTCCTGCGTTTTTCAGGAAAATGCCGTGTGGAGAAGGATGGCCGCCGTGGCCTGGAACAAGCTGTACAAGCGGGATTTCCTGGAAAGGCACGGCCTTCGTTTTGAACCCCGCTTCCGGCAGGGTGAGGATGATGCCTTCTGGCTGATGGTGCTGGCCCACGCCACCCGGCTGGCCGTGATTCCTGATCAATTATACTGGTACCGCCGCCAGAGGGAGGGCGCCATCTCTCTGGCATGGGAGGAAGAAGGGTGCCCGTTGCCCCTCGTTGCGGACCGTCTTCTCCATGCCACCGCCTACTGGAAAAAATGCGGCTGGCTGGAATCCGGCCTGGAGCGCGGCTGGGTTCTGCATGCCCTCTGGTACTACCTGCTTGTCCATCTGGTGCCTGCGCACAAGCCGCTCCCACGTCTGACTTCGGGGGAATGGGCGCAGCTGCACGGCCAGTTCCGGGAATGGTTTTCCCTGGTGGAAGGCACGGAGAGGTTGCAGGGTCTTGACAAATGGGAAACAGCTTTTTGCCGCCTGCTGGAACGGCCTGCGGAACGTCCCGGCCTGCTGTCCCGCATCTGGTGGAAACGCCTTTCCCTCCGCAAAGGGCGCCGCGGCCGCTATTACGCTCTCCGTCTGCTTCTAGCTTCTTGCGGAGGTAAAACCCATAGCTGATGCACCATGTCCGTTTCCGTTTCCATTATTGTTCCGTGTTACAATGTGGCCCCGTATGTGGAGGCCTGCCTGGACAGCCTGGTGAACCAGAGCTTGCGGAATATTGAAATCATCTGCGTGAATGACGGTTCTACGGACGTGACCCCGGCTCTTTTGGACGCATGGGCGGAGAAGGAGGACCGCATCCGCGTCATTCACCGTGAAAATGGAGGGCAGGCGTCCGCGCGGAACGCAGGCCTGGATATGGCCGCGGGTGAATACGTGGGCTTTGTGGATCCGGACGATTATGTGGAACTTTCCATGTTTGCCCGTCTGGTGGAGGAAGCCCGCAAGCATGGCGCTGATGTGACGGCCTGCGGCTATACCAGTTTTTCCAACGGGGACGGCTCCGTGCTGGAAGAACTGAGCTGGTCTCCGGCTCCGGGCGTGGACAGGGAGGTACAGTCAGACGTGATGCGTGCGGACTCCGTCTGGGAGCGAATGGACGTGGTGACATGCAACAAGCTGTACCGGAGGGATTTTCTGAACCGGCACGGTCTTCGTTTTGAAACTTCTTTCAGATCCATGGAGGACGATGTCCTCTGGCTGATGGTGCTGGCCCATGCCACGTGCCTGGCTGTGATACCGGACCGCTTGTACTGGTACCGCCGCCAGAGGAGCGGTTCCGTTTCCCAGATGCTGGAAGCGCAGGAACGCTCCCTTCTGCTGGTGGCGGAACGCTTTCTGCATGCCACGGAGTATTGGGAAAAATGCGGCTGGCTGGAATCCGGTCTGGAACGCGGCTGGGTACTCCGTGCCCTGAGGCATTATCTTCTGGCCCGGCTGCTATGTCCGGGGCAGCCTCTGCCGCAATTGACTGCGGAGGAATGGATGCAGCTGCGCGGCAAATGCCGGGAATGGTTTGTCCTGGCTGGGAAGATGGAGGCTTTCCGGACTCTCGGCAAATGGGACTTTGCCCTGTGCCGGATGCTGGCCTCTCCGCCGGAACAGCCCGGCTTCCTGTCCCGTGCGTGGTGGAAGCTTCTTTCCCGCTGCCGCGGGCGGCGGGGACGTTATTATGGGCTCAAAGGGAAGCTGTCGTCTTCCGGCGGCAGAGGGAATTAGTCTCCTGGTGTTCTGGTTCTTAGTCTTCTGCACACTCTTGAGGCTTGCGGAAATATCCGGATGGAAGTAACATAACCGCTACGGGAAAAACACGGATATCCATAACTAATGGATTCCAATGGATTTTCCGATGAAAAACTGAATAATACTTCGGATTTCTCTATGAATGGTACTGTTTCCATTATTTTGCCCTGCTGCAATGTTGCCCCCTATCTGGATCAATGTCTGGGAAGCCTGGTCCGCCAGACTTGGAAAGCCCTGGAAATCATCTGCGTCAATGACGGTTCCACGGATGATACGCTGGCCGTACTGCGCGGGTGGGCTGAAAAGGACGCCCGTATCCGGGTGATTGACCAGAAAAACGGAGGAGCCTTTTCCGCACGCAATGCGGGGCTGGATGCGGCGACGGGTGAATACATTGGCTTTGTGGATCCGGATGATTACGTGGATACCGCCATGTATGCCCGGCTGGTGGAAACCGCACAGCGGCATGATGCGGAGGTTGCGGCCTGCGGATACACCTCCTTTTCCGATGAAGACGGCACGGTGATGGAGGATGCCGGACACGCGCCGGAAGCCGGATTTGAACCGGATGCCAAAAAATCCTGTTTCAGCAGTGAATCCGTGTGGCTCCGGATGGATGTGGTGGTGTGGAACAAGGTGTACAGGCGTTCCTTTTTTGAAGAAAACGGACTGCGCATGAAACCGGGTTTCCGCGGCGGGGAGGATGATGTCTTCTGGCTGACGGCGCTTCCCCATGCGTCCCGGCTCGCGGTCATTCCGGATCAACTGTACTTCTACCGCAGGAAAAGGGCCGGCTCCCTCTCGGATGTGTGGGACAGGGACGGATGGTTTTATTCCCTGAACATGGACCGTCTGGAATACGTGGCGGCCTGCTGGAAGAAAGACGGCTGGATGGAAGCCGCCGTCAAGCAGGGCTGGCTGGCCCATATTATGAAGCGTTACCTGCTGTCTCACGTCACCTCTGCGGAGGAAATCTTCCATCGGCTGAATGAAGGTAAACGCCGGGAACTGGCGGAGCGTTACCGCAAATGGTTGAAGGAAGCGGAAATAGCGCCCGTTTTTTCATGTTTGAACAAGTGGGACCGCGCATTCTGCCGCCTGCTTAGTGAGGAGCCGCTGAAGCTCGGCCCCCTGGGGCGCCTGTACAGTGCCCTGATGTCGGCATGCAGCGGAAGAAAGGGGCGGTACCACCGCCTTAAGCTCCTGTTATCCGGATTGTCATGACCCCCGCTGTTTCCGTAATCGTCCCCTGTTACAACGTAGAGCCTTACGTGGATGAATGCATGTCCGGCCTGGCGGAGCAGACGCTGGGGCCCATGGAAGTCATTTGCGTGAATGACGGTTCCACGGACGGGACGCTGGAGCGTCTGCTCCGGTGGCGGGAAAAAGACAATCGCCTCCGGGTCGTCAGCCGGGCCAACGGCGGGGTATCCGCTGCGCGTAATGCGGGGCTGGACGCCGCCTGTGGAAAATACGTAGGCTTTGTGGACCCGGATGACCTGGTGGACCGGAGGATGTTCTCCCGCCTGCTGGAAGCCGCTGAAAAGAATGATGCGGACGTTGTGGTGTGCGGCTGCCGGGAATTTGTTGAAAAAGACGGTATGGCAGTTCATGAGGGCGGCTGGTCCCCGGAGGATGAATTTTATCCGGAGGAACGTGTGGAACAATTCCGCCGCGGTTCCGCCTGGTGCCGGTGCGTGGGCTCCGTGTGCGACAAACTGTTCCGCAGAAGCCTGGTGGAAGAACATGCCCTCCGTTTTGTAGAGGGTTTGAAGGAGGGGGAGGACCTGGCCTTCCTGCTGATGCTGCTGCCTTTTGCTCCCCGGCTCCGGACTCTGTCTGACCGTTTTTACCATTACCGGAGGGAACGGCCCGGCTCCGCCACGTATGGGCGGGATCTGCTGCTGGGGGATTTCCGCATGGATCTGATGGGGATGGACCGGGTGGCCCGTTTCTGGGAACGGCACGGTCTGCTGGATTCTTCCGCCGTCTTCGGCCTGGTGGATTACTACATGGAATTCATCCGCAGGCACTTCATCATGAAAGAGGGGGCCTTCTTCAAAGTGTCGCCGGAAGACCGGGAAGCCCTCCTGTCCGGCTGGAAAAAGTGGCTGGAACTGGTGGGTGCGGAGAAAATCCTCAGCCAACTGGACAGATGGGACCAGGCCTTCATCCGCCTTTTGCTGGATTATCCCCTTCAGGACAATTTCCTTTCTTCCCTGCATTCCCGCCTGATGTCATCCCGCAAAGGGCGACGGGGGGCTTATTATGCCTTGAAACGGCGTCTCATGGAGTAAGACCGGAGGACGCTTCTGCCTGTCGGTTTCTATGTGCCGGCACAATGTCGGTGGATGCTTTCCTTCCCGGCACTGGGAAATGCAACCGGGAAAAACTTGTTTCTTCCCTCCTGCATAATCTCCCGTCTGCGTGCGCCGGAGAAAGGCAGAGCATTTCCCGTTTGCCGCCTAAGTCCGTTTTCCGGAAAAGGAATTTTTATGCAAGGCGCGCGGGTATGGCAGGATCATTCCCGGCCCGGCGCTCACGGTTCTTACAAGCCCGTGTAGCACATCTGCTCCTTGAGCTTGGCCACCTGGAGGTCTTCTCCCAGGTATTCCCCGATGGAGTAACCGAAGAGCATGGCGGCTCCGGGGCCATTGGCGGTGAGCATGTTGCCGTCCAGAACCACATTTTCATCCTTGACGATGTGGGCTCCGGCTTCGTTGAGTTCCCGGTAGACGTCCTGGGCAGGGTAGGCCGTGACGTTCCTGTCCTTGAGCAGCCCGGCTTTAGCCAGAACAATGGGGGCGGCGCAGATGGCGGCCACCAGCTTGCCAGCGGCATGCATCTTCTTGACCAGATGGATGACTTCCGGCGTGTCACGAAGCACCCAGGCGCCCGCGCCGCCGGGCAGGATCAGGGCGTCCAGCTTGTCGGCATGGAGCTTGTCCAGCATGGTGTCCGTGGTGACGGTCACGTCATGGGTGCTAACTACCTTGTCAGACTGCACGCCGGCCAGCTGCACGTCAAAGTTCAGGCGGCGCAGGATGTCCAGCGGAGCCATGAGCTCGATTTCTTCAAATCCGGGGGCGGCGAGAATGGCAACTTTTTTCATGGTTAATGAGACAAGGGGAGGGAATGGAACGTTCAAGGAAAAGGGCTCAGCATGCCGGCAGCCTACAGGAGAAGCAGGACCGGATTTTCCAGCAGGGTCTTGAATTCTGCGGCGATTTTGGACGCCTTGCATTCCGGCAGGATGTTGGCGTTCACGTACAGGGTGACAGGCAGGATGAGCTTGGAAACGGGGCGGCCCGCTTCTATGCCCGTCTTGGGCGTGGTGCCGCCGATGCTGATGATGCTGTGGGGCATTTCCGGGAGCACGGTGCGTTGGGCTTCCACGTTCACGCCGCTGTCGCAGAGCAGGATGTTGGGCATGATGCTGCCTGCGGGGGGCGGTCCTGCGGCAGGGGCGGCCAGCCGTTCCATGGCGATGTTGTAAATCGTCTTGCCGGAGGCGTTTTCAATGAAGACGTATTTTTCCCCCTTGTCCAGCACCATGAGCAGTTCCGCGGCGGCGTCTCCCGCCAGCCATTCCGGCTCGCTGATGCACGCTTTCACCGCGGCGCGCACCACGTAGTCAAAGAGGCTGTAACGGCCGCCGATGAGTTTTTCACACTGGACGGCGATGGGCGTGCTGATGGCGGCCAGATAGGCCATATTGGCCTCCAGGGAATACAGGTAAAAGTTATCCACGCGTGTGGCGTGGCGTGTGTCCCGGGGAGCCAGCGGGATATGCACCCGGCGGGCCGGGCCTTCCGCGGGGCGTATGGCGGCGCGTACGTCCGCGGCCATGATTTTGCCGTGCGGGCCGGTGCCTTTCAGGGTCCCGGGATTCAGTCCGGCTTCCAAGGCCAGCCTGGCGGCCAGCGGACTGCATTTGACAGGGGGGCACGGCGGGCAGTCACAAGTGGATGCGCCGAATTCCGACTGAAGCAGCGCAATGGGCGCGCCCACGGCGGCGGAACCGCCTTCCGGCACCAGGATTTCCGTCAGGGTTCCGTCCTCGCATGCCTGGAGTTCCACGTGGGCCTTGTCCGTCTCAATGTCGGCCAGATGGTCGCCGACTTCTACGAAGTCTCCTATCTTTTTGACCCATCTCAGGACAATGCCTTCATGCATGGAGTCGGACAGGCGGGGCATTTCAATGGTAATAGCCATGGAGGTGAATGTTGAACGTTGGAATACGGTAAGAGGGGATGGCGCGCCGGAGGGGTTCCGCCCCGTCCGGCGCGCGGGTGCGCGGTTACGCGCTGTATTTTTCCACGCCGTCGATGAACACCCTGGAGGTGTTGAAGTCATCGTCCAGCAGAACCATGTCGGCGGTGAAGCCGGGGGCGATCTTGCCCAGGCCTTCCAGGCCCAGGGACTGCGCCTGGTTCCAGGAGGTGGCCTTCACCAGCTCGCTCAGGGGCTTGCCGGTCAGGCGGTGCACGTTTTTCAGGCCGTGGGCGTATTTGAGGGTGCTGCCGGCCAGGGCGCCGGATTCCTGAAGGCGCGCCACGCCGTCCTTTACGATGATAGGCAGGCCGCCAAGGTCCCCGGGGCCGTCCGGCATCCAGGAGCAGGCCAGGGAGTCCGTAATCATCATCATCTGGTCCGTTTCCTTGTTCTTGAACACGGTCTTGAGCATGTCCGCGCAGAGGTGGATGGTGTCACAGATGATTTCAATCTTGATTTCCCTGTCCAGCAGGCCGGAGCCCACCAGGCCGATTTCACGGTGGTGCAGGGGGGACATCTGGTTGCAGTAGTGGGTCAGGTGCACGAGGCCCGCGGATTTCGCCTTGTTGAAGTCCGCATGGGTGGCGGCGCTGTGGCCCGCGGAGCAGCGGATGCCGTTGGCGGTGGCCTTTTCAATGAATTCCACGGCTCCGGGCATTTCCGGCGCCAGGGAGACCAGGAGAACCCTGGCAATGGAGTTCAGGTTGGCTACTTCATCATAGTCCGGCTGGCGCACAAAGGCGGGGTTCTGGGCGCCGCAGCACTTGGGATTGATGAACGGCCCTTCCAGATGGATGCCGGGCGTCTTGGCGAATTCCTGGTTCTTCATGTATTCCGCCACGGAGGCGCATACGTCTTCCAGCACCTTGGGGGACAGCGTGAGCGTGGTGGGCAGCCAGGAGGTGACGCCTTCCTTCATCTTGCATTCCGCAACGGTGCGGAGGCTTTCCAGCTTGGCGTCACAGGTGTCGCACCCGCCGGCGCCATGGCTGTGGATGTCAATGAAGCCGGGAAGGAGCATCTTTCCTTCCGCGTCCACCACCTTGTCCGCGGCGGGGAGTTCGCTCCCGGCGGGATAGACGGCGGTGATGGTCTTGCCTTCGATTTCCACGGCAGCCCCGGGCAGGTCAATGCCGGGGGAGATGATGCGTGCGTTTTTAATGAGTGTTTTCATAAAATGGATGAATGGTTGATTGATGGAGTCCCTATGGGGATTTGATATGAATGCGGAATTATTTTTAAGCCTGTTTTTTGAAGATGACAAACCATGACCACTTATGGCAATGCGGACAACGCCCGAAGTTCCTTTTCCGTCCCGCCGATTTGCGGAGAATGCCGTATTTGCCAAAGGGTTCTTCCATGTTGCAGTGATTGCAGCGGATGATCCAGCCGGGCGCTCTCTGTTCCCATTTTTGCAGGTTCTCCGGCGTCGCTTCCACTTCTTGCGGAGTGAAAACCTGCTCAAGGAACCGTTTGAGAATATTCATGCGGAGTGCCGGTATTGCCAGGTTTATTTGGCGGCGTCCAGCGTCTTGTTCCACTGGGCCACACGGGCGGCTTCCGCCTTCAGCACGGCGGCCGCGGCGTTTTTGTCCAGAATACGGATGTCCTTGATCTTGTCTCCACGGACGATGGAATTGACGATATTCTGGCCTTTCAGCACCTTGCCGAAGATCGTGTGGCGTCCATCCAGGTGGGGAGTGGCGACGTGGGTGATAAAGAATTGGGAGCCGTTGGTGCCGGGGCCGGCATTTGCCATGGAAAGCACGCCGGGGCCGTCATGCTTGAGGGCCGGGGAAAACTCGTCTTCAAAGCTGTAGCCGGGACCGCCCATGCCCGTGCCGGTGGGGTCGCCGCCCTGGATCATGAAGTCCGGAATCACGCGGTGGAATGTGATTCCCTTGTAGTAGCCCCTGTTGATGAGGTTCAGGAAGTTGGCTACGGTGACGGGCGCCTTGGAGGGGTACAGGGCCAGTTCAATGTCTCCCTTGGTGGTGGAGATGACGATGTTGACATCCTTGAGGCCAGCAGTGGAGTCCGCAGCCGCGGAGAAGCCCGCCAGAGCGCACAGGGAGCATAACAGAAGGGTAAGGTACTTTTTCATGGCTTCTTGTTTCCCCCCTATGTTGCCTGAAGAAAAGCGGGTTTGCAAGTAAATCGCGCGCCCTGACGGGAGAATGGCGCGGGGCGCCGGAATCCGGGGGAGAATTTTCCCTGAAGGAAGCCTGCTTAAATACTACTCCCTGATAATCAGCAGATTTTACCTTGATCTATGAATGACGCGGGAAAAGCGGAAGATCAGCCATGCCATGCCCAGGCTCAGGAATCCCATAACAACGAATTGCCAGGAGGGGGGGATTACCAGCATCATGGCGTATTGGAATCCGACGGCCATCAGTCCCAGCACGCAGTCCACCAGGTTGCCCGCGGCAATCATGTCCCCCCGCTTGTCGTTGTCCGCCCGGTCCTGGAAGAAGGCGTTCAATGGCACCAGGAACAGAGCGGCGGAAATGCCCGCCGCCATGAGCAGGGCGTAAAAGGCGTGGGAAGTCATGGAGACCGTGGACAGGGCCACGCAGCTAGCCGCCATCAGCGCGCCCCCGGTCACGGAGACGTTCATCCGGATATGGCGGCGGCAGATCACGGAGGCAATGATGCCGCCCAGCACTGTTCCCCCGCTCATCCAGGCCATCAGCATGGCGCCCACGGAGCTGAAGTCGTCACTGCCTCCGGAAATTTCCTTGGCCATCTGGATGGTCATGAGCATGACCGTGCCGCCAAAGAACCAGAAGTAGCCGATACCCATCTCGCTGACGCGCAGGTTCCGGTTTTTCCACAGCTTGCCCAGCTGGTGGAAGTGCTCGTAAAACAGGGACCAGGAAAACGGCCGGAATCCCTCCGGAGCGTACCGGGGCAGGGTGAAGCTGGAAATGGCCACCGGAATGGCCAGGAGCAGGAACACCAGGCACGGGAAGGAGGCGGCATACCAGCCGTCGTTAAGGCCGGAGGGTTTCAGCCATGCGTCAAACCACTGGAAGAAATCCGTTCCCAGCCAGTGGTGCCAGACGGTGTCCGTGGAAGGCTCCAGCAGGTAGCGGAACCAGACGAATACGCCGATCTGGCCGATGAGCAGGCTGAGGATGGAGGCCATTTCCACAATGCCGCTGGCGAACCCCATGCGGGAGGTGCCCACAATGTCCTTGACGATGCCTTTCTTGGACGGGCTGAAGATGGTGGCCTGTACCGCAAAGACGCAGAACCACAGGATGGCTCCGTGCAGGTTGTGGGTGCGCAGGCTCCAGTACATGCCCGCCAGCACGCATATCTGGAGCAAGGCCATGGATTGGATAATGCGCGCCTTGCAGAAGCGGTCCGAGAGCCAGCCGACGAAGGGCGAGAACAGGATGAAGGGCAGCACAATAATGGCCCCCAGCGGGTATTCCAGGTCTCCCTGGGTGCCGTACAGCCACACGCCCAGCGGAATCAGCAGGAATTGCGCCCCTTTTTCATTAAAGGAGTTTTGCGCCTGGATCAGCACGAGCCGCCAGAAGGCTCCCCATGGAACTTTTTTGGCGTGTCCGGTCGTATGGGGGCTATGGTTCATGAAATCACAGGTTGGGTTCTTCCGCTTTCTCCAGTCCGGAGCCGCGGAACAGGCAGAGCACGCCGAGGACGGCCACCAGCAGCACGCTGGTGACCAGGGAGGCCTCATAGCTGAACCCGCACATTTCCGGGCTGGAAAACAGGTACTGGAGCACTACCAGGCTCAGGAAAGCGGCGGGAACGGCTGCAGTCCAGTAACAGCGGTTCCTGCTGCGCAGGTAAATGGAGACGGCCCAGAGCGTGGCGGCGGCCAGGAGCTGGTTGGCCCAGCCGAAGTACTGCCAGATGATGGCGTAGTCCATGCTGCTCACGGCGATGGCTGCCGCAAAGAGGGGGATGGCAATCATCAGGCGGCGGCCCAGTTGTTCCTGGCTCATCTTGAAGCAGTCCGCGATCATCAGGCGCGTGACCCGCAGGGCGCCGTCCCCCGTGCTGATGGGGAGAATCACTACGCCGATCATCACTAGGATGGACCCGGCGTGCCCCATCCAGGACTCGGAAATCATCTGAATGGCCAGCGCCGGGGCCTTTCCGTTGGCCGTAGCCATTCCCAGGGCTTCCGGAGAGCCGTAGAAGGTCAGCGCGGCGGCGGCCCAGATAAAGGCGATGATTCCTTCCGTAATCATGGCGCCTCCGAAGACGGGCAGCCCTTCCCGCTCCGTCTTCAGGCACCGCGCCATCAGCGGGGACTGCGTGGCATGGAAGCCGCTCACCGCTCCGCAGGCGATGGTGATGAACATCACGGGAAACAGCGGGAAATCCGCCGGGTGGCGGTTATGGAAAAAGTCCAGGTCCGGAAGAACTTCCATACGGGGAAGGTGCATCCAGTACGGCATGAAATCCGCAAAGGGCGCCAGGAGCATTACGCCCAGAATCCCCACGACCATGATGATGAGGGCTACGGAGAAAAGGGGGTATACCTTTCCCATGATGGCCTGGATGGGAAGAATGGTAGCCAGAAAATAGTAGCCGAAGATGATCCACACCCATGCTGAAACGCTCCAGCCCGTCATGGGGGCCAGGATGGCGGCGGGCCCCACGGCGAAGACCACGCCCACCAGCACACTGAACACGATGCAGACGGCGCGGCTGATCCACTGGGCCTGGCTGCCCAGATAGCGGCCCAGGATTTCCGGCAGGTTCTCCCCCTTGTGGCGCAGGGAGATCATGCCTGAAAAATAATCATGAACCATGCCGCCGAAGATGCAGCCGATGACAATCCACAGGAGTGCGGCCGGGCCGTACAGCACACCCATGACGGCGCCGAAAATAGGGCCCAGCCCCGCAATGTTCAGCAGCTGAATCAGGAACACGCGCCAGCGCGGCATTACCACGTAATCCACGCCGTCCGTGCAGGCCACAGCGGGAGTCTGCCGGGTGGAGTCCGGCCGGAAAATCTTTTCCAGCACCCGTCCGTAGGTGAAATAACCGGCCGCCAGGATCAATATCCCCAGGATGAAATAGCAGTAACCGTTCATGTTGGAAAAAGGTCCAGCCCTCTCATGGACAGGCTGTCCGTTCGGGGAACTTAACTGTTCTCCCCTATTCTGGCAAGCCGTTAGTGAAAAAGAAAAAAATACGGAACGGATTGCCAATCCGAAAAAGAAATCAAGTGTGGTTTTTTATGCATAGGGATATGGCATTATGAATTTTATGATGATTTAAAATTCCCAAAAAAGGAACTCCCCTCCGGAGATGGGCCGGGGCGTTGATTTTTCTAAACATCTTGTTTTTATCATTTATTGTTGACTTCGGATTGGCAATCCGCTAGAGGATAAAAGTTACTTTCATCCAACCTCTCCTAGTTATGAAGAAAACATTGATACTCATTGCTTCCCTGGCTTTTGGAACAGCGATTTCCCAGGCTGCCGTGCTGTGCTCCACTACTTTTAACCGGACCGGCACTTCCCTGGATACCGTCACGGTGAACACGGTGTCGGATGTGGGTCTTACGTCTTCCACCTCGATCAGTTCCGGAGACTTCAGCAAGAGTTCTTCGGGCAATGACCTGCTGGCCTCGGGGTCCATTCCGTCCTCAGTGTTTTCTCCCAATGCCAATGTGGGGGGTACGGGAAACAATACGTGGAGCGTTTCCTTCACGTTCACCAATACCGGTTCCCAAGATATGATGATTTCTTCCATTGACCTGTCCATGATCGGGTTCACAGGTGCGGGCGCTGCCCAGAATGGCGGCAACGGCGTGGCCAATAATGATTATGTGGGCGGATACGAAGGGAATTTCAACAAACCTGTCGATATGACTCTTTCCATTGACGGGCAGACGGACCAGACCCTGACCTATAACGGCTCTACGGCTGCCAGCGGCACCACTGGCGCATGGACCGGCATTCATACGGGAAGCTTCAATTATAACGATTTTCTGCTGAAAGCCGGGGAATCCCTGACCATTACCATTACTGCTTCCAATAACAGCGCCTATAACAAGGGTTGCTTTGCCGGACTCACCGGAATCCAGATTAACGGTGAATTGCTGGTTCCTGAACCCGCCACGGCTTCCCTGGGTCTTCTTGGACTGGCTGTTCTGATGATGCGGCGGCGCAGAGCCTGAAGACTTATTGACGGGAAACGGTTGCGGAGAAATACTGCAACCGTTTGGTTTTTAAATCAAGCAAGAGAAGCCGGAGAGAAGAGGCGAATTAGAAATCCGGAGTCAATGAAAAAAGTTGAAGATCAGGAATTTTGGAAGCATGCGCCAGTGTCCGGAAGAGAGGGCGGCCAAGTTCGCAGATTCTGTTGAGAATTACATAATTTGCTGATTATAAACATAATTTATTGATTATAACTCAAAGAAAGGCTTCCCCGGATTTCTAATTCGTTACCCATAAACGGATGTCTCCCAATGTGGATTTGACACTTTTTATTAAAGAATAAACCAATACTTGCTTTGAAGATGAAAACGGCCTTTTGTATTTTTGCGTCGCTGGCGGTAGGAACTTTTTCCGCACAGGCAGCGACCTTGTGGACAACCACCTTCGGGAATGCAGCCCAGTCAGATCCCTCCAAGGTAACTCTTACCAACTCCGGAGGGGAAATGAGCGGTATCACGGGGAGCGTTCATTCACTGCAAAAGACGACCTACAGCAACGGACAGACGGAGGATCTGACGCTGATGACAAGCGGCGGAGTGTGTTCAGATGCTTCTTTGTTTACTCCCGGCGTCAATGTGCAATCAAGCGGATCATGGACGGCAGGAATGACTTTTACCAATGGCAGTGACCAGGGCTGCACCATCAGCGCCGTTAAGATGACGGTAGTTTCCTTCAATTCCGCAGGGGCTGCACAGACTAACGAGAGGACGTTTTCACTGACGGTAACCATCGGGGGCCAGGAAGTGACGGCAACCGTTACCCTTGCAGCCGATAGCGGGAAGAACGGCACGGCGGCTACGCTGACTTTTGACACCCCGGTTGAACTGAAGGCCGGACAATCCCTGGATTTTTCCGTTCTTGCCAGTAAGACGAATCAGACGGACGGTTCTTTCTTCGGCATAAAATCCATGGAATTCCAGGGAGAATTGCTGGTGCCCGAACCTGCCACTGCTTCCCTGGGCCTTCTGGGGCTGGCCGCCTTGATGATGTACCGCCGCAGAGCCTGATTCCCCATGCTTCCTCTGTTGTCCAATACCAAGCCGCCCCGTGTAATTAGCACCAAGGGCGGTTTTTTTCATCCCAAAATATCCTTGTTTCCCCTTATAAACGGAAATATCCCGGGCCTGGATTTTTAACCGGATAATTCTTGAACCAACCCATTTTCAACTATCATTATTATGTCGCTGCCACGCCTGCTCTCTATTCTGGTTCCGTCCCTCATGTTTTTATCTCCGGCACAGGCCGCAGATGCGGATTATGTCTGGAAAGGTTCCGTGTCTCCATGGTCAAACGTATCCAACTGGAGCCTGAACGGGGGTGCGCCGCCGGCTGCTCCCGGACCATCCTCCTCCGCCTATACGCATTGGATGGTCACGAACGGGACCGATTCGGCAGGGATGACCAATATAGGCGGCTTGGGGACCGGAGGACGGTACTTGAAAGGCATCCGTGTGGCCGGGATTAACAACCAGCCCGGAGGAAAGGTTCAGCTTTTCGTGTTGAATTCCTCTTCCGGCGTGTATTTGCGCGTGGAGGCGGGCGGCATCACCGTGGAAAATACGAGCACGGGCGGGTACAATGCAGATTTCGGGATTGCGCAATTGCGCATAGCCGCCGATCAGGAGTGGAACGTGGCGGAAGGCCGCTGTTTTTATGTGGGTCTGGATGAGGCCGCCCCCTCCGGCGGATTGTATTCCCTGAGCTCGGAGAATGATGCTCCCCGGCGTGTAACGCTGACGGGTTCCGGAGCGGTCCGCATGGGGGAAGGGTTGTTGCTGAACAATATTTCCGGCCTCATCGGCTTTGTGATGAATGCCGGGAAGGGAACGCCCACGCTGGATCTGGCGGACCGGGGCATGAGCAATACGGTTACGGTGGAGGACGCCGCGCGGCTGGAAGGCATGTCCCTGTACCAGGGGGCCCTGGTGACGCGGGAAAAGGCCGCCGTGACTTTTTCCGGCACCACGGCCAAGGCTTCCGCCCAATGGAACATTGGCGCGGATACGGCGTTTGCCCTGGAAGACTCCACGCTGGACCTGACGGAAGCGGGAGTGGACGGGAACGTGACGCTTTCCGGAACCTCCGGCATTGCCGGTGAAAACGGAGCGTTGAAACAGACGATTCTGGACGACGCCCAGGTGACCTATACGGACAGGCATGTCAGGGCAGGAGAAATCCAGAGTGTAGGCAGCAATGTAACGATCACGCTGAATAACTCCTCCCTCCACTTTGACGGGGAAATTCCGGCGGTGAACCTGGTGGTGCAGGGCAACTGCACCCTGGGCGGCAGCGGCGCTTTCTCTGGGACCATCACCTATGCGCCGGGAGGTTCCCTGGCTGTGGACGGGGATATATTGCTCCCCAGTTCCTCCCTGACGCTGGGGCGGCTTCATGTATCCCTGCTGGACGGCGTGCCGCAGAGCACGGCCGTACAGCCGGAAAATCCTTCCCGGCAGGCGCAGGAATACGTTGTCTTATTTGATTCCTCCTTTGAAGACCTGATTGCCGCATGGCCGGGCAGGCACACGCTGGGCGTGCAGTTCAAGCCGGAGATGACCGCTGCCGTCACCGTAAAGGAACTGCCGAAGGGGGCGGTCTCCTGGAATTATGACGCCGCCGCCAAACTGCTGACCCTTGAAACGGACGTGGCGGTGAAGCCGGACATGCCGGCGCATGTTTCCGGCTCCAGGCCCAACATTATCTTTGTCCTGGTGGATGACATGGGCTGGGGAGACCTGAGCGTCAACTGGACGCAGCAGGATAAAAACGGGCGCCAGGTGACGCGCAGGAATGAATTCAAGACTCCGACTCTGGACACGATGGCTGCGGAAGGCATGCAGCTCCGTCGCCATTACAGCGCCGCTCCGGTGTGCGCTCCGGCACGCGCCTCACTGCTTCTCGGGGTGCACCAGGGCCACTCCCGTGTGGTGCGCAACAACACATTCGACTACCCCATTGAGAACTCCCATACCCTGGGAACGCTGCTGAAGGGCGCCGGGTACCACACGGCGGCCATCGGAAAATGGGGCGTGGGAGGCGGAGGACAAAGCGGCAAGGCGCTGACCGGGGCGCCCCATATGCGCGGGTTTGACTACTTTTACGGAATTATCAAGCATTTGGCGGGCCATTTCCACTATTTGACGCAGGGTTCCCAGGACATTTACGAATATGATGACCGGGCCGCGGCTCCGGCGTGGACGAGCGTCAGTTCCAGGGTGCCCGCCACCGCTTATGATACTGACCTCTTCGGCGCCCGGGCCAAGCAGTGGATTATGGAGCACCATGAAAAAGCTCCTTCGCAGCCTTTCTTCCTGTACCTGGCTTTCCCGGCCCCCCACGGCTGCCTGTCTGCTCCTGCCTGTGCCTATCCGGAAGGACTGGGAAAAACCGGCGGCCTGCAATGGGAGAAGAAGGACGGCTATGAAGCCTGCAATACCGCCGCGGACGGCTGGACTGGCGTGCAGGGGGATTTTGGCCCGGATACGTACATTTATCCGGAACACGCGGTTTTCGGCAAGACGGAATCCCGCCACGCTACGATGATCCGCCGCGTGGACGATGTTCTGAAGGATATGATCCAGTTGCTCAAGGAGCTGAATCTTGACGACAATACGATGATCGTGTTCACCTCTGACAACGGCCCTCACAATGAAGGAGGTTCAGGCAATTACGGCAACGGAGCGCAGGATCCACAGTATTTCATGAGTTATGGAATGATGGACGGCATCAAGCGGGACTGCTGGGAGGGCGGCATGCGTGTGCCTGCGGTGGTGCGCTGGCCCGGAGTGGTTTCCCAAGGAATCAGCCTGGGCGCCAGCCAGTTCCATGACTGGATGGCCACCTTTGCGGATGTGGCGGGTGTACCCGTCCCGTCCCGCTGTGACGGCGTTTCCCTGCTGCCTACGCTGGTAGGCGTGCCGGAACGCCAGAGAACCGGCGTTATTTACACGGAATATGCCTACGGCGGAAGTACTCCGGGTTACGGTGACTTCCTCCAGGCCCACAGGAACCGCGGCAGGCAGCAGCAGCAGATTGTGTTTGCGGACGGCTTCAAGGGCGTGCGGATGGGCAACGCAGCTCCCGCCACGGACTTTGAGATTTATGATACGGAAAAGGATCCTCAGGAGGCCAGCAACCTGGCTTCCTCCCGTCCGGACCTTCAGGAGAAAATGAAGGCGCAGGCGCTGCGCATGCGCCGTTCCTCCCCCGTCACCGCCACGAACTTTGACGCCGGTTATATTGCTCCCGTCACTGCGCCCGCCGGTCTGCGGCAGGGCAGGCTGCATTGGCGCGCATGGAACCGCGCCTTTGACTGGGTGCCGGATTTCCGGCAACTGGAGGAGGCCCCCTCCGCCACAGGCGCGACGGATGCCCTTGACGTGCTCAATGTCAAGGCGGGTTCTTCCGGCCAGAAGGGCGTGGAACTTGCGGGCTACCTCACGGTGCCTGCCACCGGGGAATATAAATTCTACCTCCGGACGGACTCCAATGAGGGGAGCAAGGCCTTTGTGCACCTGCACGATATGCAGCTCATTGATGCGGACTATGCCTATACGCCCGGAACGGAGGCCTCCTCCAATGCACGGGAAGGCGTTTCCAGCGATGTGCAGCCCAACGCCGTCCAGACGGTGAAGCTTACGGCGGGGGTGCACCCCATCCGGATCGGCTACGTGGGGAACGGGGCGGCTCCGTCTCTCTCCCTGCAATGGGAAGGGCCGGAAACCAGCGGCAGGGAAGCCATCCCCGCCAGTGCGTTCTCCTATGAGTACGTGAATCCCTTCAATCTGGACAAGACGGAAGAGGCTGTGGGCGCCGCTGCCGTTCATACGGAGCTGACCGTGCAGACGCAAATGCCCTGGACGGCCTCCTGTGACCAGCCCTGGGTCTCAGTCAATCCTTCTTCCGGTTCCGGAACTGCTGTACTGGATATTGCGGTGGAGGCAAACGGAAAGCAAACGGAACGGACGGCTGTCGTCACCGTTGTATGTGACGGGGAACAGAGGACGTTTACGCTGAACCAGTCAGGGAAACCGGCCCCCACGGGCTATGATAAATGGAAGCAGGACAACTTCCCGGATGGAACGCCGGACGGCCAGATGACCCCGGATGCGTGCCCCGCCGGAGACGGCGTTACAAACCTGATGAAGTACGCGACTGGGCTGGACCCCAACAAACCGTGCGGGAGCGTGACGGAGCTGACTATCCGGGAAGATGCCGGTAAAAAATACCTCGTGCTTTCCTGGCCGGTGAATACGGAAGCGACGGATGTGACTTTCAGTGTGGAAAGCTCTGCCGATCTGAAGGCATGGGCTGAGGAAGGAACGGTTGTTCCGACCGGCGAGCGCAGTGAATTCAGGGATACGGTGGCGGTGGAGGAAAGCGCCCCGGTCCGTCGGTTCCTGAGGCTGAAAGTGGTGAGGTAAGGGAATCACTGCCATGTTCCGTTCATACCGTGGAAGTATGGTCCTTCCACGGTATTCTCTGATGGCCGCGGCGCCGGGAGCAGGGATGTGAGCCGTTTTCAAGCTTCATTCCGTCCAACTGCAAGGCTGTTTTGTAGCCTTGTAAGGCTCTTCCCATGTTTTCAGCGGGTGTCCGGAATGAAGGCCAAAGGGTTCTTCCGGCTGTCAGGCTGCAAATAGGCTTTCAGGAGAGAAATCTCCCTGTCCGCCGTTCTTCCTTAACCATAAGGAACTCCCCGCGGGAAATCCTTATTCCTCTTCCTCTCCGGGTTCAGCCGCCGGAGCCTTGGGAAGGTTTTTGTCAATGTCTTCCAGGAGATTGACCAGATCCACGCCGCGCTGGGCGGAGTTATCCAGCCTGAAGGTCAGGCGGGGCGTGTTGCGTAGCACCACGCGCTTGGCTACGGCGGACTGGATGAGCCCATGGCGGGAGTTCAGTTTTTCCAGCACTTGCGCGGGGGTCATTTTTCCTACCACGCCCACCCATACTTTCCCTTCCTTCAGATCATCCGTCACTTCCACTTCAATGACGGTGACAATTGTGCCGGGGAATTCAAAGTCCCGCTGAATGGTGGTGCCTATTTCCCTGCGGAGGAGTTCATTTACCTTGTCAGTGCGTCTGCTCATATGAAGAGATAGAGTGGTGGATGGACCGATTGGTTCAATCGGAGAGAGAAGAATGAAGGAGAAAGGACAGGGATGGAGCTTCTTTGAACGCCCGGAGGGGCGTGCAAGGGGCGTCCATCCCTGTTGATTTTGTTCCGGTTTAAGGTTACAGCGTCTGCTGGATTTTTTCCAGCGTGTAGCATTCGATGATGTCGCCTGCCTCGTATTCGTTAAAGTCACCCAGGCGGATACCGCATTCCAGGCCGGCCTTGACTTCATCCACTTCATCCTGGAAGCGGCGGAGGGTGGACATCTTGCCGTCAAAGACGGGGGTCTTGTCACGGATGACGCGCGCTTCACAGCTGCGGAGGATTTTTCCGTCCTCCACCATGCAGCCTGCTGCGCGGCCCTTGTTGAGCTTGAAGACCTGGAGCACTTTGGCGTGGCCGATGATGGTTTCACGCGTTTCCGGTTCCAGCAGGCCCAGCATGGCGTCCCTCACCTGGTCGATGAGTTCATAGACGATGGAGTACAGCTTCACCTGCACGCCTTCCCTCTTGAGCAGTTTCACGGCGTTGGCTTCCACCTTGACGTTGAAGCCCAGGATGACGGCGTCCGAGGAGGAGGCCAGAAGCACGTCCGATTCCGAGATGGGACCGGCGGAGGAGCTCAGGAAGATGCATTCCACCTTGTCGGACTGGATGTCCAGAATGGCTTTCTTGATGGCTTCCACGGAGCCCTGCACGTCCCCCTTCAGGAGGATCTTGAGCTGGGCTTTCTGGGTGCCGTCTCCCATCATGGCGAGCAATTCTTCCATGCGGGCCTTGCGGGGCTGGGCCAGGCGCTGCTTGCGCAGTTCCTCCTGGCGTTCTTCACCCAGTTTTTTGGCGGCGCGTTCGTTTTCCATTTCCACGAGCTCGTCGCCCACATTCGGGGTTTCGGAAAAGCCGGTGATTTCCACGGGCATGCCGGGGCCCACCTTTTTGACGCGTTCGCCGTGGTCGTTGACCAGGGCGCGCACCTTGCCGGCGTACGGGCCGCAGATGAAGGGCATGCCTACGCGGATGGTGCCGCTTTCCACGATGGCTGTGGCGGAGCTGCCCGTGCCGGGTTCCACGCGGGCCTCAATGATGGAGGCGCGGCAGTTGGCCTTGGGGTTTGCCTGGAGTTCAAGCACTTCCGACTGAAGGACAAGCAGGCCGAGAAGGTCGTCAATGCCGTCGCCGGTCAGGGCGGAGACTTCCACGCATTCCACGTTGCCGCCGAAGTCCGTGGGGACCAGGCCTTCTTCCATCAGGCCGGTCTTGGTCTTGACGGGGTCTGCGGCCGGGAGGTCGCATTTGTTGATGGCTACGATGATGGTCTTGCCGGCCGCCTTGGAGTGGGCGATGGCTTCCCGCGTCTGGGGCATGATGCCGTCATTGGCGGCTACCACCAGCACCACGATGTCCGTTACATCCGCGCCGCGGGCGCGCATTTCCGTGAAGATGGCGTGGCCCGGAGTATCCAGGAAGGTGAGGGTGCTGCCGTTGTAGTCAACCGTGTACGCGCCGATGTGCTGGGTGATGCCGCCGGCTTCCCCCTTGGCTACGCGCGCCTTGCGGATGTAGTCCAGCAGGGAGGTTTTTCCGTGGTCCACGTGGCCCATGACGGTGACGATGGGCGTGCGCAGGATGAGGGTGGCCTTGGGCTCTTCCACCACCGGCACGGGTTCCGGTTCCTTGACCGGTTCCTGCTGCGCTTTCACGCCGCCGCCCTTTTCCCGTTTTTCACGGGCGAAGGTGTAGCCGTGCAGGTCGCAGATGGCGCTGACGGCGTCTGCGTCCAGCGGCGTGTTCGGGTTGGCGAAGATGCCCATGCCCATCAGATCCTTGATGATCTGGAAGGGTTTGGCCTGGAGCATGCCCGCCAGCTCGGAGACGGAGACGGGCGGCTTGAGGTTGATGATTTTACCGTCCGCGGCTTCTTCTTCCCGGGATGCAGGCGCAGCAGGTTCTGCGGCGGAAGCGGCCTGGACAGGAGCGGGAGCCGGTTCGGAGGGAGCGGGCTTGGGCGCTTTTTTCTTGGGGCCGGAAAGCAAGTCGAGAGCTTCTTTCTTGACCGGGGCAGGGCGGGATGGCGCCGGTGCGGGTTCCGGCTGGGGTGCGCGTTTCTTCTTGGGAGATCCGCCGATCAGATCCAACACTTCCTTTTTGGGTTCGTTCTCTTCTTGTTTATTAGGCATCTTGATTTAAGTTTGTTAGGTATTGAGCGCCGCGCTCAATGTTATTGGGAGATGAGGTCCCTGGCCTTGTCCAGAATCTGGGCGGCTTCCTCTGCGGGAATGCCCATGCTTTCCGCGATGTCGGAAGCTTCAAATCCGGTGAGGGCCGTCAGGTCCGTTCCGCCCATGGTTACCAGGCCCATGGCGGTTTCTTCCGGGATTTCCAGTTGTTCGCTGAGGGTCTTGGCGGCGGCCTGGCATTGGCGCATCACTTCCTCGGCGGCGGCCTGGTTCTGGCGTTTTTCCTCTTCCTGGACGTCAAAGACGCGCACCTGGACGTCCCAGTTCATCAGGCGGGAGGTGAGGCGGGCGTTCTGGCCCCTGCGGCCGATGGCCTTGGAGAGGTCCTTGTCGTCCTGGACGATGACGAAGATTTTCTTGGCTTCCTCATCCACGGTGATTTCCCGCGGCTCCACGGGGCTGAGGGCTTCCCGGACAAAGACGACGGGGTCTTCCGTCCATTCCAGGATGTCCACTTTTTCATTGTTGAGCTCCCGGACGATGTTCTTGACGCGGGCTCCGCGCATTCCTACGCATGCCCCTACCGGGTCCACCTTGTCGTCATGGCTGATGACGGCCACCTTGGTGCGGTAGCCGGCTTCACGGGCAATGCCGTGGATTTCCACAGTCTGGTCGCCTATTTCCACCACTTCGGATTCAAAGAGGCGGCGCACCAGGTTCGGATGGCTGCGGGAAAGGATGACTTCCGGGCCGCGGGCTTCCGTGCGCACTTCCACCACGTAGAAACGCATGCGGTCGCCGACGCTGTAGTCCTCGTTCGGGACGCGTTCGCGGGAGGTCATGACGCCTTCAAATTTGCCGAGGTCCACAAAGATGTCCCCCTTTTCAAAACGGCGGATGGTGCCCGTCACCAGATCCCCGGCGCGGTCCTTGAACTCGTCGTAAAGCATTTCCTTTTCCGCATCCAGCAGCTTCTGGAGCATGGTCTGGCGTGCGGTCTGCACGGCAATGCGGCCAAAGCCCTTGGGCGTGATGTTGGTGGGCAGCAGGTCGTGCAGCACGGCGTTCTGGTCCAGCTTGACGGCCAGGGAAAGGGGAATTTGGTTGAACTTGTCGGAATATTCTTCATCCGGCACCACTTCCAGATCGGCAAAGATGCGCACCTTTCCCTTGTCCACATTGATTTCAGCCCTCAGGTAGTTGATGCTGCCGGAGCCGGGAACCATTTTGCGGTAAGCGGAGAGAAAGGCGGATTCCAGAGCGAGAAGAATTTTTTCACGGGAGAGTCCTTTTTCCCTCTCGTAGTAGTCAATCAAAGCTTTAATATCGTTTGTCATGAGTGTGGAGGAGTGTGATGGATAGACAAAAAAGAGCGGGTCGACAGACCCACTCTCGAGTGTCTCTCGGGGTGTTTGCCTATCTAAGTAAGCATGGGGGGGCGGCCTTGGCAAGAAAAAACACATGTTCTATGCGGCATGCAAAAGACTGGGGATGATTCCGGAAGAAGGATTTTCAGCAGGGTGCGGGGAGGGTGCTCCGCAGGGTGGTTTGAGGGCTTGACGGAACCGCCAAAAACGGGAAGTATGCATCCATGAAACTCGTCTCATGGAACGTGAACGGATTGCGGGCGATTCTCGGCAAGGGCATGGGGGAGGCCATGGACGCGCTGGGGCCGGACATCCTCTGCCTTCAGGAGATCAAGGCGCGTCCGGAGCAGGTGGATGACCTGTGGCTTTCCTCCTGGCCGTACCAGCTTTGGAATCCGGCGGAAAAACCCGGTTATTCCGGGGTGCTTACCTTGAGCCGGGTAAAACCCGTCTCCACGTCCACGGGCATGGGCTGGCCGGAGCATGACCGGGAGGGACGGGTGTGCACGATGGAGTTTGAAGGATTTTACCTGGTCAATTGTTACACCCCCAATTCCCAGGGGGAGCTGGCGCGCCTCCCGTACCGGGAGCAGTGGGACGCAGCGTTCCGCAGGTACGTGGCGGGATTGGCGGAAACCAAGCCGGTCATTTTCTGCGGGGATTTGAATGTGGCCCATCAGGAGATAGACATAACGGAGCCGGAAAAAAACCGTTTTTGCGCCGGGTTCAGCGACCAGGAGCGCGCCGGGTTCACCATGCTGCTTGAGGCCGGGTTTACGGATACGTTCCGCGCGTTGCATCCGGGGGAGGAAAAGTGGTTCAGCTGGTGGCCGTACTGGGGAAAGGCCCGCGTCCGGAACGCCGGGTGGCGCATTGATTATTTCTGCGTTTCCAATTCCTTGGTTCCCAAGGTGGAAGACGCGGCCATCCATCCGGCCATGATGGGGTCGGACCACTGTCCCGTCAGTGTGGAGATCGACTGCTGAACGCCGTGTCTCCCGTTATTAACCATATGGAAAATTCATGATGATGGAACACGCATTGCCGCTGCTGGTGGTTGCTACGCGCAACGCCCACAAGACCGGGGAAATCCGCGCCATGCTGGCCGGAAGGTGGGAGGTGAGGGACCTTTCCGACTATCCCCAGGCCCCGCCCGTGGATGAAACGGGAGTCACGTTTACGGAAAACGCCACGCTGAAGGCGCTTTCCGCCTCCAGGTGCATTCCCGGCATTCTGCTGGCGGATGATTCCGGGCTGGAGGTGGATGTGCTGGACGGCCGTCCCGGCGTCTGGTCCTCCTCCTTTGGCGGGGAAGAGGGAAACCACGCGCGGAATAACCTCCGCATGATGGAGGAGCTCCGGCGCGCCGGAGTCAGGCCGGGGGACAAGCCGTCCGCCCGGTTCCGCTGTGTGATGGTGCTTGCGGGAAACGGCCGCGTGCTGGCGGAGTTTTCCGGCTCCGTGGAAGGCCATATGCTGACGGAACCCGCCGGGGAAGGGGGCTTCGGCTATGATCCGCTGTTTGTTCCGGAAGGCCATGACCGGAGTTTTGCGCAGCTTCCCATGGAGGTGAAGAACTCCATGTCCCACCGCTCCCGCGCCCTGGCGCAGGTGGTGGAGTGGATGAGGGCGCACCGGAACTGAACATTCCGCGCGGGCGCCCGGTTACGGGGAATTTTCCCCCCTGCCGCCGCAATCAGCTTACTGCCTCCCCTGGCGGGCCGGGAGGGGCTGAAGGGAGATGCCGGGACAGGCGGGGCACGCCTCCGCTTCCGTCCGGTAAACACCCAGGCACCGGGGACAGTACCGCGTGCAGCCGTCGCTTTCCTCCCATTCCGGTTCTTCTTCCGGCGGAAGCAGCCCGTACCTGTCCAGATAGGAATGGAGGGCTTCGTATTCTTCCCGGCAGGCTTTCCGGAACCGCTCCGCTGCATCTGGTGAAATTGCACCCCTTGAAACGGGATGGCGCCCTTCCCGGAGAAGGCGGGCCAGGAAGGAACACCGGTCCCGTTCCGGGAGCAGGGCGCAGGCCCATGCCGCCGGATGGTAGCGGCTGCCCAGCGGGAGGGAAAGCGCGTGCGCCGCTCCAATGGTGCCGGGCGGATACAGCAGGAAGTGGAACAGTTTGCCCCACCGTTCTCCGCGGCGTTCCGGATACAGCTTCCGGTGAATGCGGAAGAATAATCCGGAGATGCACCATCCCGTCAGGAAAATCAGGGCGGCGGAGAGCAGGAAGGCCGCGCCCGGCGCCAGCAGGTTGAAAAGCACCGGAGGCATTGCAAACATGACCGGAAGCTGCACCGTTCCCAGTAGGCGGAGGGGAAGGGTGCGCCGTTTCATCCGTTGAACAGCTCTTTTCACGCTTCCGGGTTGCCCGCGGAAGGCCGGGAAGGCGCGGATGGCGTCCGGACGCGTTTCAGGCGTTGCGCAGAGCAGGGCCTTCACCCGGTTCATGGCCTCCGCTGCCCCGTAATCATCATGGAACCGGACAAAGGGAGCGCCGTTGATATAAAGTTGCGCGTTTTCCGCGGAAAGGGAGCCTATCTCCTCCCACCGTATTTCCCGGCCCGTCTCACGGTGAATGATTCCGGAAGGATCGAGAAGCAGGGGAGGCGGAGAGCTGAGCACCACCGTGCGCCATGGCGTCAGGGGCGGCAGTACGGCCAGAACCCCGTGCCGGACGGCCAATCCTTTTCCAGCCGCCTGCACCTGCCAGAAACGCCCGAACGGCTGGGGAAGGAACAGAAAGGAATCCCTCCCGGCAATCAGGCAGCACTCCACCAGGTAAAGGACGGCCAGGAGGAGATAGGTGGTTTGTTCGTCACTCATCCGCGGCGGGCGTCAGGACTGCTTCTTCCTGAAGAATTTTTTGATGAAGGCTCCCGCCGCGGCCAGTCCGGCCACGATGAGCTTCCAGAATGACTTGAAGAAGCCGCCTTTGGCGAGCGCGGCCGCGCCGCCTCCCGCAACCAGGGCCATCAGGCCGTATTCCGCCACCTTGTCTCCGGAGCGGTACTCTCCGTACTTCTGCCCGGCCCGGAAGTCAAAACCCTTCAGCCATTCCCGGTAAACCGGCAGGTCCTGGGCAATTGTTTCCGGGGAGGTGACGAGGGTCACGGTCATGACTCCCCTGCGGCCCAGAATGCGGGTGTTGACGTTCAGGTTCTCCACGCCCTCACTCTCTCCGGTGATGATCCATTCCAGATTGTGAGTCGCTTCATCGTAATAGGGCTTCCTGTACCATCCCTTGATGTGCATGGGAGCGGCCCCCATCTTGGCGCGTTCCTTGTTGGCTTCTTTCGTGCCTTCCCTGATGCTGTCCAGCAATTCGTCCGGGTCCAGTTCATCCTTTTCATCGTCCTTCACATAGCCCACCTGGTCGAATTCAAAGATGGCAATGCAGGAATCTCCCGCCACGCTGCCCAGCTCCCCTCCTTCCGACGGGTTGCCCAGCCGCTTCATCAATCTGGACGTGTCCGTACCGTTTAGGTAAATGCATTCCCCAGGAAGCTTCACTTCCGCGACGTTCCCCAGGCGTAATGTTCCGGGCCCCTGCCGGACGTTCAGTCCTTCAAACGGGTTCTGGTCTTCCTCCGGCTCCTGGGCGGAGGCGGAACACGCCGCCAGCACGGAGAGCATGCAGGCGGCCACGGCAAAGCTGCGGCGGATATGCTGGATAGTCATGCGGGCTACCCTACTCCGCCGTGATTTGAAATCAAGAGGATTGTGACGGAACCGGGAATTGTTCCGCGGTGCGGTGCGGAGGGTCAGTCCAGCCTGAAGGCGCAGACCTGGAAAGGCGCCGGGGAGCCGGTATTCAGCAGCTGGTATTTCCCGGTGCGCCAGGCATGGTGCGGCAGGCGGGAAAGGAAGGCCTCCACGGCTTCCGCTTCCGCGGCCCCTCCTTCATGGCCCGGATAGCACATGACGCTGAGAAGGCCGTTGGGGGCAATCAGGGCGGCGGCCTGTTCCAGGGCGGCCAGGGTGGAATCTGTCCGGGTGACCGTCTTTTTATCCCCGCCCGGCAGGTAGCCCAGGTTGAAGACAATAGCCTTCACGGGGCCGCTGACCAGGTCCGCCAGGCGGTCGTGGCTGGAGAGATGGAGATGGACGTTGGGCGTGAGGAGTCCGGCTTCCTCCATCCGCTCCCTGGTGGACCGGATGGCTTCCTCCTGCACGTCAAAGGCGTGCACGTGTCCGGCGGGACCGGCCAGGCGGGCCAGGAAAACCGTGTCGTGCCCATTGCCTGCCGTGGCGTCCACCACGGTATCCCCGGGGAGCACGGCGCTGCTGATCCAGCCGTGCGCGCAGGTCATGGGGCGGCTGAGCAGGGAACATTTCATGACCGCGTTGTATAGGAGCCGCAGCTGTATGACAATTAGTTTGTAAAATTCCCGTGCAGAAGGGATGACAGATTGTCTTTCCACAGGGCGTATGTTAGGAAAAGGCATAAAACCTTCCGCGTGCTTCCGCAGGCAGAGGCAAACCATTGACTTCGCAAAGAAAATGACTGACAGACGTACTTTTTTAAAGGGAACTGCCGCCGTAGGGGCGCTCGCAGCCATCTCGGACATGGATTCCCTGTTCGCCCAGGAGGCCGGAGCTCCGGCAGCTTCCGGCATTCCGGACCTGGTGGCCGTCCGCAACGGCACCCGTGCGGAAATGGTCAGGAAGGCCGTGGATACGCTGGGGGGCATGCAGTCCTTCGTCAAGCCGGGCCAGACCGTCGTGATCAAGCCGAACATCGGCTGGAACAAGGGGCCGGAATTCGGCTCCAACACCCATCCTGAAACCGTCGCCACGCTGGTGGAGCTGTGCAAGCAGGCGGGGGCGAAGGAAGTCAGGGTGTTTGACCACTGCTGCCACAACGGCGCCTATGAAGGCAGCGGCGTGAAGGAAGCCGTGGAAAAAGCCGGGGGCGTGATGGTGGACGGCGGCAACGAAGGGCAGTATGTGCAGACGGAAAACCCGAAGGCCAAAAAGTTTACCTCCGCCAAGGTGCACAAGGCCGTGCTGGAAGCGGATGTCTACATCACCTGCCCTCCGCTCAAGCACCACAGCGGTTCCGAGATGACCGCCTGCATGAAGAACGTGATGGGTACCGTCTGGGACCGTGGAGCCATGCATAAGAACGACCTGCACCAGTGCATCGCGGACGCCGTGTACTTCCGCAAGCCTGACCTGTGCGTGCTGGACGCCTACATGCCCATGGTGCGCAACGGCCCCGTGGGGAAGGACGCCAATGACCTGGTGGAGCGCAAAACCCTTCTGGCTTCCCGTGACATCGTGGCCATTGACGCCGCAGGCGCAGCCCTGCTGAACAAGGCCGGAAAAATCCGCCATGTGCAGTTGGGAGAGGAAATGGGGCTGGGCACCGCTGACCTATCCAAGCTCAACATCCGCCGCATCAGCATGGCCTGATGCGGCGCCCTCCCGCCGCGGATGACGCGGAGTGGGACCAACTTTCCGCCTCCGGCGGTTTTATTACTGATATGTCAGTCATCAAAGCCTTTTTCGTCAGTCCGCTGAAGTGGCTCCGCGTGACGGTGGCCCTCATCTTCTTCATCGGGATTGCGTATGCCTTCCTGCACCATATCCCCGCGTGGAACGTTCCGAACATGACGGGAGGAGGGGAAGGCATGGAAAACTCCTTCTCGCTGGCGCAGTGGCAGTTCATCCCATCCGTGCTGGGGGCCCTGGACGGTGTTTCCGTTTCCATCGGGATTCTGGCGGTTCTGCTGCTGCTCACCCTGCTGTTCGGGCGCGTCTATTGCTCCTTCCTCTGTCCGCTGGGTATTCTCCAGGATATCGTTTTCAGAATCCGCCGCTGGATGGCTCCGAAGCGGTTCCTGAAATTTTCCACTCCCGTGCCATGGGTGCGGTATGTGGTGCTGGGGGCGCTGGCCGTCTGCTGCGTGACCGGGCTTGCCGGACTGTCCCTGAATTGGCTGGACCCGTACAGCATCTTCGGGCGCATCATGTATGTGCTAGCGTGGCCTGCCGCCATCTGGAGCAACAACCTGCTGGCGGGGGACAGCGCCTCCGCAGACCTGGTCCGCATGGACTATTTCTCCGTGGCTTTTCCGGCCCTGCTGGCTTCCGCGGGCATGCTTGGCCTGGTGGTCGTCATGAGCGCCTGGAAAGGGCGCCTGTACTGTAATACGGTGTGCCCCGTGGGGACGCTGCTGGGGCTGCTCTCCCGCGTCTCCCTCTTCCGGTTGGGCTTTGATCCCGGCTCCTGCAAGAAATGCGGCAAATGCATCAAATCCTGCAAGGCCCAGTGCCTGAACCTGAAGGAATACAGGATAGATACCTCCCGCTGCGTGGCGTGCTACGACTGCGTGCGTTCCTGCTCCGAGGGGGGGATACGCTACCGCTGGTTCACCAAAACCCGCAGCCTGATTCCCGCCAAAAAGAAAAAAGCCGCCCCGGCTCCGGCCCCCGCTTCTTCTGCTGCGGTTCCCGCCGTCGCCGGGAGCTCCCGCCGCCAGTTCCTGGGGGCCACCGCGGCTGGGCTGGCTACGGCGGCTCTTTCCGGCTGCCGGGGTGACGCCGCGCAGAGGCTGGACCCCACCCAGTGTGTCCTTCCTCCCGGCGCCGGGTCCCTGGAACGTTTTCTGGACAGGTGCACTGGCTGCCAGATGTGCATCGCCAACTGCCCCACCCATGTGCTCCAGCCGGCCTATTTGCAGCTGGGGCTGAAAGGGTTCATGAAGCCCCGGATGGATTTTTCCACCAAATACTGCCTCTATGACTGCCACCGCTGTGCGGAAGTCTGCCCCACGGGTGCCATCCGCAAGCTCCCCATTACGGCGGAGAGGGATACTGCGGGCGTGACGAAGGATACCACGCGCATTGCCGTGGCCCAGTTCTACGTCTGCCGCTGCCTGGTCGCCCGGGAGGACATGGACTGCGGCGCCTGTACGGAGCACTGCCCCACCAAGGCCCTTTATACGGTGCCCTACACGGGGCGTGACGGGCAGGAACACCGCCTGCCCAGGCTGGACCCCTCCCTGTGCATCGGCTGCGGCGCGTGCGAACACGCGTGCCCCGTCACCACGGAACGGCCGGAGGAACGCGCGCGCCTGAATACCTGCAACCTGTGCGAGGAAAAGTGCGAGTTCAAAAAGCGCCGGGAAATGCCTACCCGCGCCCTCATTGTCCGCGCCGTGAACCCCCAGCAGAAAGCCGGGAAGAAATTTGAGGAGAAGGCCGTGGACCCGGTGGGGGATGCGGACTTCCCGTTCTGATATGGTCCGTGAAGGCCGGGATACCTGTTTTATTCACGCCATGGGCGGATCCTTTCCCTGTGTTGCCTGATGGCCGTGCTGTCGGGAACAGGGCCACCCGGCCCTTGAAAAACCTTTCCTCATGAAAAACTCCGACCGTTCTTTACTTGCATGTGCAGGTAACTCCTGTATGGTTAACTGACGGTAAAAAGTTAGGGCTATGTGGGAATGGATAAAAAGTGAAATTCTTGAATTCGTGATGGACAGGTTGGCGGATGCCTTCAGCCTATCGCCCCTTTATCCGGAGGAATGGAGCCTGATGCGGTTCATCAACGCTTTTCTACTGGCGTGCGCCGTGGCGTTCCTGCTGGCTGCGGGGGCGCTGGGATGGTCTCCTTTCCTGATTGCGGCGGCTCTTCTGCTGATAGGCGCCATCACCCGGCTGGCGGTGTGCAAGCTGATGAAATGAGGGCTTCCGGCGGGCTCATGCCTTCTTTTCCAGAAATACCGTGGTCATCCCTCCGGCCTCCTTCCGGTACAGTTCCGCATAGCCCAGTTTGCGGTACAGATGCAGGGTTTCCGGAGTATCCGCCGAAGTGAACAGAAGGTAGGCGGCAACCTGTCCGCGGAAATGTTCTTCCAGGGCCTGCATGAGCTTCCTCCCGAGTCCCCTGTTCCGGCAGGACGGGTCCACAATCAGCTTGCCCACATGGCAGGCGTTCCTGCCGTCCAGGCATCCCCGGACGGAGCCTACGATGCGGCCGTTTTCCGTATATTTGAGGAAGACGCTGTTCTGCGCCTCTTCCTGCAATTGCTCCAGGGTCTGTTCCAGAGGCGGAATAGTGCTGAGCCCCAGCCGCTCCGCCACTTCTCCGAAGGCGAGGAATTGAAGCTTCAGGATTGCCGGAAAATCTTCCCGGGACGCTTGCCGGATCATGGCTCCATCATGGTTCCGCAGAAGGGTGGAATCCATGAAAAAAAGCGGAATGTCATTTTTCCGGAGGGGCCGGGACGATGCCGCCCAGCCCGATGCGCATGTTCAGGGGATGGCGGATAACGGTTGGGTTGACGATGTATTTTACACAGCAGCTTAAAGTACCGGGGGGCTGCGGAAAGGAATAGGTGATGAGATGTGCGGTTTCATCCTCCGGGTCTTTATTGGACATGACCTGCATGCCCCCTTCCACATGAAAGCCGCTGAAATGCGGTTTTCCGTGGTGCCCCTGCAGTTTGAAGGTAACCCGGGATTCCTTTGCTGAGGGCTTGATGCTTAGAAGGGTGGCCTGAAGCCGGAAGGGCGGACAGCCTTCGGATGCTGCCGGAACGTCGAAGAGCCATTTTTTACCCGGTTCCGCCGGAATCGTCCGGGCCGGAGTTGTGTGAACCTCTCCGACCGGCACGCGGAGCTCCCCGGTCAGCAGCCATCCCTCGTTGCCGGGAGGCAGCGAACGGGGAAGAGGAAAAAAGAGCATGTTATAGGTGGAAGTACCCCATGTGGGGGGATGAACCCGGCAGCGGACGGCTGTTTTTCCGCCGGGGCTGGAAAGGTTGATATAGCTGGCGCCCTGCTGTTCCATATCATTCATCAGGGCGTGGTTTTTATCCGTATGAATGTGAATGCCGAGGAAGACGGGTTCCTGCGCGTCTCTATAGAAAAACCAATTGTATAATTTTACCTGAAGGGCTGCCGGCGGTTGTACGGAAAGGCCGGATTCAGGGTTGTTCACCGGTTTCCGGGGAGGGGAAGGCGGTGAAAGGGAGGGGGTTACAGTCAGGTCAATGGGAACGTCCAGTGAATGTTTGCGGGGAAGGTAAACGACGCCGATCTTCAATTCACGGGGAAGGGAAAGGGATAGTTTCCCCGCTCCTTCTTCCATTTCGTACAGGCAGGAAATGCTGGTTTTACCATCTTTATGTTCTGTGATTTCCGGCGTATGGGCGCGCCGCAGGCCGGATATGGGGCGTCCGGTGGAATCCAGAATGGCAAAGCCTTGAATGGAAGCGGAAGAAGGGAATTCCGCCTCGCAGGAGAGGGTGGTCCAATCTTCGTTGGTTTTCAGTTGAATGGAAGCTGTGTTGCTGGCGGAGTCAGCCTGGACGATGTCACTGTCTTCCCGGACGTTTGGCTCCGGAAGGTCCAGATAGAATGTCTGGGGCTCTTCCGATGGTTTGACTGTTTGTTTCAGCATCAGCCGTTGCGGGTCCGGGCAAAACTGAACGGTCCTGGTTCCGCGGATACGCAGCCATTCCGATTGAGGAGCCGGAAGTTCCTTGAAGCCGCAGGAAAAATGCAAAATCTTGTAAGGTGAGCCGGGAGAGGACGGGGATTTGGATCCAATAACATGGGAAGGATTGAGCTTGCCGGGCATTCCCCATGGCTGGTAGGGGTCGCAGGGCGTCTCTTTTCCGGTGGAATCCTGCATGAGCAGGCGCGTGAGCTGCCCTTCCCCGGAAGAAGGAATGACAAAAGTTCCTTTCCCCTGGAGCGTGATGGAGATGCCGAGACCAACTTTCCCGGGGCCGTTCATATAGGAAATGCTCCAATCATCCAGAGCGACGGTAAAACGGGGTTGCTCCGCGGCTGGAGGCGGGGCTGCGGATGCCAGGGGAGCCAGAAGGGCGGCCAACGCGAGGGAGCGGGTAAAAATCATTTAATTTTAATTGGGGAAATGCGTTGCAGGGGAAGTTTTTGAATAACATATTCTTCGTTTACGGCAAGATAAAACCCTCATGCCCGATTTTCCTTGATGATGCAGGAATTGATACGTTAGGATAAAAGAACCATGTTGCAGGCGGACGGCATTACGTATGAAATAGAAACACCGGATGGTCCTTTGAAATTATTGGACAATGTCAGCTTTAATGTGCCCAGAGGGCATTTTATGGCTATTGTGGGACCTTCCGGGTGCGGAAAGACCACCTTGTTAAAGGCGATTGCGGGCATGATTGCGGAAACGGACGGCCGTTTTTTCTGGAACGGCCATGATCTGGCGGAGGAAGACTTTGAACCGTCGGAAATCGGGTTCGTTCCCCAGTTCAGCATTGCCTATGACCAGTTGAGCGTGGATGAGAATGTGGAGAGCGCCGCCAGGCTCCGCTGCCGGTTCGATTCCGTGGATGATTTGGACGACAGCATTGACAACGCGCTGGAGGTGACGGGGATGGAGGGAATTGCGGACCGCGATGTGAAGATTCTTTCCGGCGGCCAGAAGCGGCGCCTGGCGCTGGCCATGGAGCTGGTGTCCAATCCGCGCCTGCTGATTTGCGATGAGGTGACGTCCGGCCTGGACCCGAGGTCCGAGCACGATATCGTGGACCTCCTCCATGAAATCTCCCGTTCGGAAGGCCGCATCGTCATTTCCGTCACGCACAGCCTTTCCCACCTGGACATGTATGATTCCATCCTGGTCATGCACCAGGGCTGCGTGGCCTACCACGGTTCTCCTAAGACGATGCTGCATTACTTCGGCGTTTCCTCGCTGGAGGAGATTTATCCCAAGCTTCAGGACCGTGAAGGCCCCTCCTGGTGCCGGTCCTGGGGCAAGCACCGGGATTCCTATTATTCCCGCATGGAGAAGGAGAGGGAACAGAAGATACTTTCCGGGGAGCTTCCGGACCCGGATGCCGTACGCAAGGCTGTGAAGGCAGGTGAAGCGGAAGCGGAGGAAGAAGGGGCAGAAGCCGTGCGGAGCGATTCCACGGAAGCTCCCGCCGCGGAAGGGCAGGGAGATGCTCCTGAAGATTCCATTCCGGAATTACCGGGCTTTTTTACACAGTTTTTCTGCCTGCTGGGGCGTCGCTGGCGCATCTTTTTCCGTGACCGCTCCCAATTGATTCTGCAATTGGTGATGATTCTGCTGTTTCCGGTTCTGGTAGCCATGTTCACGGACAAGGGAACCGGGCAGATCGTGGGGCTTTCCGCCACGCAGGACGTGCAGACCCTCCAGAAGGATATGGAGGCCCAGCAGTTGAATATGAAGACGGGTTCAGCCGTTTCCGGCATCATCATGTTTGAGGTGATTCTGCTGGGCCTGATGGGTTCCAATAACGCCGCCCGGGAGGTGGCCGGGGAACGGGCCATCATGGAGAAGGAGAAGTACGCGGGCATGAGGCCTTCCGCCTATCTGGGGAGCAAGCTGGCCTATCTGAGCGTTCTGGTGCTGGTGCAGTCCGTCTGGATGTTCGCCTTTGTGGATTTCTTCTGGGACCGGGGCGGCGGCCTGACGCACCTGCTGTTCCTGATTCTGGCGGACGCCGCCATGACCTTTGTGTGCCTGGGCATTTCCTCCCTGGCCCGGAGCGCGGACCAGGCCTCCCTGCTGAGCATTTACCTGGTGGGCTTCCAGCTTCCCCTTTCCGGAGCGGTGCTGGCTCTTCCGGAACAGGTGGAGGGTTTCATACGGCCTTTCATTTCCGCCTACTGGGCCTGGTCCGGCAGCATCTCCGCCCTGAAGTCCGACGTGTATAATGCCGTCAAGAATGTGCTGGATACGGACCTGACCCCGGCTCTGCTTTGCTACGTTGTCCTGGGCGTGCACGTGGCATGCGGCATTGCCGCCTCCTACGCGGGCATCCGCCGCTCGCGCTGGGAGCTGTAATTTAATGCGTGCACTTGCAGGGAGTTCGTTATATAATTTTTCCATCAAAAGTTATGGCGAGACGACGTGCAGCAAAAAAGAAGAGTTCCTCATCATCCACGCTGATGCTGATGGTCGGCGCGGTAGTGCTTGTGCTGGCCGTCATCGTGGGTTTTGCCGTGTTCCGCGCCAAGGAAAAGCCGCAGGCGGGTTCCGATATTCCCCTGGATATCCTGGCGGCGAACGCCTCCCAGCTTTCCAATAACAATTACGCGCTGGACGGAACGGTAATCGACCGTTTTCCGCGCGGCGAATCCGAGCTGATTTCCTTTTTGTACAAGGACGCTTCCGGGCGTGAGTACATTATTCCCATTTCTGTTTCCGCGGCGGCCAGGAATGGCCTGAACATCAACCGCGACCAGCAGTACAGAATAGAGTTCCGCGTGGAAGACATTACTCCGAAGGTGCGCGGCATATGCGTAGCCACATCCATTCAGCCTAAATGAACAACCTTCCCCGACCCATGAAATGCTGCCTTTTCCTGACCCTGGCCTGCGCTATTCCCGCGCTGGGGCAGATGATGTATAATCCGCCCGCTTCCGGGGGGGGGGGCTCCCCCGCCGCGCCCCCTGCCTCCCCGGCTGCGGCGCAGCCGAATGCCTACCAGCCTTCCCGGCAGGGGGATGCCAAATCCCTGTACGGCAATGAACTGCCTTTCCTGAATCCTCAGGACGGCACCGTGACCATCAACGGCTCTACGCTGAACATGGGCAGCTTCCGGGAGATTGAGGCGCGGTTCAACAAGTACCTGAGCCAGCCGGAGGAGAGTACGGAGGATGCCAAGGAGTACCAGAAGATTTTTCAAAAGCTTCATGAGACGCTTTCCATGCGCAAGGAGAAGCTGATGGCGGATAATGTGGTGCGGCAGGTGGTGGACCTGCTGACCGCCGCTTCCAGCAATCCGCTGGACGGAGGCGTGTCCGATGCCCTCTGCCAGGCTATTTATACCGCGTGGCAGGCCAAGACCAACGGAAAGAACAAGGGGAAGATGCTTGAGGCGATGGAGAGGGAGATACGCAGCAATGCCCAGAAAATGAGCCTGATGGAGAGCGGCGTTACCACAAGTTCCGGCTCTCCCTCCAGCCAGAAGGGGGGCAAGAAAGGCGCCTCTACCAATAATCCGGCCAAGAACAACCCCCGTTACAAGTACCTGGAAAAACGCATGGTGGAAATGGAGGCCCGCAAGCTGAAGCTGGAGAGCGAGCAGGTGCTGACGGTGACGGAAGCGAAGATTGTGTTCCAGTCCACGCTGGTGCAGTTGTTCGCCCAGCGGCGTTTTGACCATGTTTCCATAGGCTGCGGCATTTACAGCCGCCTGTTCAATGACGGAGACACCAAGTTGCGGCTGGACAAGAATTCGGACGCCGCCAAGATGTTCAGCGGCACGCTGGGGGCTCCCCCCACCGTAGCCATTCTGGACAACCTCTCCCGGGAGCTGGCGCGTGATTCGGACCGCCACATGAAGGCCGTGAACAACCTGGTGGATTCCAGCCATTACGTGGACGCGCTGGAACGGCTGAACGAGGCTCTCCTGATCGGGGAGTTCATGCCCGCCGTGAATACGTTCCCGTATGAGAAAAAGCAGAAGCTGTATGCCTTCAAGCGGGATGTGGAGAAGCTGTTTGAGCTGATGAACGGCAAGGATTACGAGGAAGCCCTTACGCTGGTGGAGGCCCTTAAGAAGACCTCGCGGGATTTCAGTACGGGCCGTGCCGAATCCGCCATCAGCGCCGCCGTGTTCGCCAGTGACGCCTATATCGCCCAGGGGCAGGAAGCCCTCGCCAGGGGGGACCGCCCCAAGCTGGAGGAATGCCTGAAGAGCGCCATTGAAATCTGGCCCAAGAATCCGCGCCTTCTTCCGCTGCGGAACGCCATGATGGCCGCCGGGCAGCAGTCCCACGCGCTGGAGGATTTCAAGCGCTTCCACAAGAATAAGAATTTCCGCCGCATTTTTGACAACCAGCATGAATTTGCCGTGCTGGTGAAGGATGATCCGGAGCTCCAGAAGCAGTTTGTAGAGGACCTGGGCAAGATGGCCGTCATTGAACGCGCCCTGGGCGCGGCGCGCCAGCGTGAGGCCATGCAGGACGTATACGGCGCCTGGGAGGAATTGCAGCAGTTGCGTTCCAGGGACCAGGAGCTGTTCATCAATGACCAGGAACTGAATGCCCAGTACCTGGACCTGACTACCAAGGCAAGCACCCTGGTGAATCTGCTGAATGATGCGGAAAAGTGCAGGAACGCGGGAGAAGTGGGTTCCGCCCTGGGCAAGTACATGGAGGCCAAGAAGCTGTATCTTTATTCCCGCTTTGCCAAGGAGGGGATTGAATCCCTGCTGAATGAGGTTCTTCCGTTGAACTAGGGAGGGGGTGCTTCCGGTCCGCGGCGTGCCTGCGGAGACGGAGTATTTGCTTTTCTTCCGGAGCGCCGCCGCTATGCTACCGCCCATGAAGGCAGTGTACCTGTGTTTGTGCATGCTGGCGGCGTTCTGTATTTCGGCCGCGGCGCTTCCCGCGGATTGCCGCCAGGTGATTGTGGGGTCCGCGGAGGGCTGGAACAGTTCCCATGTGCAGTTAAGCCTTTTGGAAAAGGGGCCGCGCGGCTGGGTGATGGTGAAAGGGCCTTTTCCGGCGCGTTTGGGAAAATCCGGCCTGGTCTGGGGCAGGGGCGTCAGCCTCCCGCCCTCCGGCGGTCCGGTGAAAAAGGAGGGGGACTTGCGTTCTCCCGCCGGAATTTTTGAACTGGGAGGGGCGTATGGCACGGTTCCCGTACCGCAGAAGAAGCGTTCCATGCCGTACCGCCGCATTACGCCGCGTGACATGTGGGTGGATGACCCCGCTTCCCCGCTGTACAACCAGCACTTCGTGCTGAAGCATGATCCTTCCACTCCGTGGGAGTTCAAGCAGCAGATGAAACTGAACGATTACGCCCACAGCCTGAAACTGTTCATCAGGCATAACGCCGCGGCCGGACGGGAGAAGCCCGTACCCGGCGGCGGTTCCTCCATCTTCTTCCATATCTGGCGCAGGGACGGAGGGGCTCCTACGGCCGGGTGCACCGCCATGAGCGAGGAGAACCTGAGGGCCATGATCGCCTGGCTGGACCCCTCCAAACACCCCCTCTACATCCTGCTGCCCGCCAGGGAGTATCTGCGCCTGCGCGGAGCCTGGGGGCTGCCGTAATGGCCCGGCCTTCTCCATGCCCTCCCTGTTTCCGCATTTTTACGGAGGGGAGGAGGACCATGCGCCCCGGCCTGTGCCGCACATGCGGGCGTTTCTGCTTCTGTGAATAAGGGGACGGGGAACGGAAACGGAGAAAGCTTCCCCTTCCCTTAAACGCAAGAAGCCGGCCTTTGGAAAAGGCCGGCTTCTGCATGATAAAACGGTTACTGTTCCTGAGTCTGGGAAACGGGAGCTTCCGGCTGAACCAGGGGAGTGGAGGTTTCCTTCACTTCTTCCATGGCGGCCTGTTCTTCCCGGGGGGCGCGGGCTTCCCGGGGCTGTTCCTGGCGTTCGTTGGCGCCGCTGACCAGCAGGTTCCGGCCCATGAAAGGCTGGTTGTGGAGGATGTCCACGGAACGGACGGCATCTTCCATCTTCTTCATTTCCACGAAGGCGTAGCCCTTGGACTTGTGGGTGCGGGGGTTGTAGATGATTTCCACGGAGCTGACTTCGCCGATGCCCTTGAATACGTCTTCAAGGTCGCTTTCCGTGGCTTCATAGGAAAGGTTGCCCACGTAAAGCCTGCGGTTGGAGACGGGCTGCTTGGGGGCGGAAACGCGTTCCTGCCTGTTGTTGCGGGCCACGCGGGTGTTGGTTTTGGCGGGAGCTGCCTTATCCCTGGGGGCAGGCTTGTTGTTTTTGGCCGGACGAATGCCGAAGAGTCCCAGGAAACGCTGCCACAGGGAGAGCTTGGCAGGTGCTTCTTTCTTGTACTTGGGACGGTAGCCGCTGGAATCCCGGCGGTCGTTGCCATAGGAGCGTCCGCTCTTGTTGTAGCGGCGGCGGGCTCCCTGGCCCTGCCTTCCCTGTGTGTTGTGTTGTGACATACTTATATTCTAAGTTGGTGATTATGTTGGTGTCATGCCGGAGTTGACGCTGTATGCAGTAGGTTCCGGCCGGAGCATCGCCGGGACGTTCCGCTACCATGAGAAAAGCCAGGAGTAAGGATGCCCCGTGCCCCGATCAACGGTCCATGCATGGTCTGATAGGGGGGCGATCCGGCTAGGTGCGGTACCAGTCCGGTCGATTGACGCGTATACCAATGCACAGGGAGCCGGTTTCTTGCAAGCCGGTTTCCCGTCATTTTGGGCTTTCCGGCCGTTCACAGGGCACAAGACCGTTAAATGCGGCGTTCCGGGAGCCACAGGCGGGGGAAGGTGAGCTAGCAACTTGACAAAAAGACTAAGGCGGGGCACTTTAACTTCAACTAACTTCCACACTCTCTCGATGCTTATTCAAAATGCAGACCGTACTACCTACGGGATTAATAAGATTGTTTTTTCCATTCTTGCATTCGTCATTTTCTTTATTGTCGGTTTTGTTTCATGGCAATGGATGGGAGTGTCTCCGGAGCCGTGGCGGCTGCGTGTGCTGGTGCTGACGCCGCTGACGATGTCCCTGCTGCTGTACGTCTGCTGTGACCAGCTCGGCGTTTACTACCGGTGCATGACGCTGGGGATGAGCATCCGGCGGTTTGTGGTGGCGTATGCCTGTTTTGTCGTGGTCAGCATGATCACCTGGAAATACCTTGTACCCTTTTTCGTGGACATTGCCGTCCAGACGCTGGCCTATGCGCTGACTTTCCTGTGCGGCCTGTGGCTGCGCGTCAACCGGTTCAGGGCGGAGAAGCGCCTGGTGGAGGAGGCTCCCACGCTCGTGGTGGGCGCTCCGGAGCAAGTGGAGGAATTCCGGAAACTGCTGGAAAGCGACCATGTGGATTTCAAGGATGAACTGATGGTGATGGCTCCTGGGGAAGTGGACCGTGTGAAGGTCAGGAGTTTGCTGGTACGCCGGTGCATCAGCAAGGTGGTGTTCCTTCCTGAGGAGGTGGATTCCTCCGTGGCAAGGTGCCTGGTGGAGCTGTGTGGAAAGATGGGGGTTGATTTTTATGCGAGCATGGTGGTGGACATGCCCGATGTGCACAAAACCTATTTCGGGGTGCTGGGAGGGGCCAGGATGCTGGTGTACAAGTCCACCCCCATTCCCTACACTACCTCCTGGCAGTTGAAAAAGATGCTGGACTGGGTAGGGGCTCTCCTTCTCCTGGTCTTCACGTCTCCGCTGTGGCTGCTGGCCGCCATAGGCATCCGGCTTTCCGACCGCGGCCCCGTCTTTTACCGCCAGAAGCGTTCCGGCCTGTATGGGAGGGAGTTCGGCATGTGGAAATTCCGCACCATGTACCGGGATGCGGACAAGAGGCTGGATGAAGTGAAAGCCAGGTACGGCAATGACATGAGCGGCCCCATCTTCAAGCTGGAGCATGACCCGCGCATTTTTGCCTTCGGGCGCTTCCTGAGGAAATTCAGCATTGACGAGCTTCCGCAGCTTATCAACGTGCTGAAAGGTGAAATGAGCCTGGTGGGCCCGCGCCCCCTGCCCGTGTATGAAACGGAGGCTTTTACCAGTGACGCGCACCGCCGCAGGCTGAGCGTGCTCCCCGGCGTTACGGGGTACTGGCAGATCGCAGGCCGCAGCAACATCCGTGAATTTGAAAGACTGGTGGAGCTGGACATGCATTACATTGACAACTGGTCCCTGTGGCTGGATGTCAAGCTGCTGTTGAAGACCGTCCCGGCGGTGTTGTTCGCGCGCGGCGCCAAGTGACGCTTCTCCTTCCTTTGCGTTCCTGGAACACAGGGTTGCGGCAGCGTTTCCGGGGCCCGTTCAGGCGTGTGGCCCGGCCGCCGGAAGGCCGTTTTTACAGGGAATGCGGGCGGTTGCCGGCGCCTGTTTGGATTATTGGCGGAAAATAAAGAAATTTGTAGCCGGGCGGAGACTTTAACCTTGAGGTGCGGAAATGGATAAGGCAAAATCTCCACACTATGGATTTAGTTCAGCGAGAAATCTCAAAAGAAACGGTGACTCCGTATTTCATCGAGTATTTCGGTCAGGCGCCAACTCATGTGGCAGCGGCACCGGGGCGTGTGAATCTCATTGGCGAACACACGGATTATAATAATGGTTTTGTAATGCCTATGGCCCTTGATAACCATTGCGTGGTGGCTGTGGCTCCCTCTCCTGTGGGCAAGCACCGCTTCTGCGGCTCCCTGGGCGACCAGATCCATGAAATTGCGGTAGAAGACGCCCTGGTTCCCGGCGATCCGTTCTGGTCCAACTACGTCCGCGGCGTCCTGGCCAACCTGCACAGGCGCGGCATAGAAATAGGCCCGGTGGACATGCTGATTGACAGCAATGTTCCGCGCGGCGGGGGCCTCTCCTCCAGCGCGGCCCTTGAAGTTTCCGTCTGCACGGCGCTTGCGGCCTTTGCCGGGGTGGAGATTGACCCCAAGGAGGTGGCCCTGATCGGCCAGGCCGTGGAGCATGAATTTGTAAACGTTCCCTGCGGCATCATGGACCAGTTCATTTCCGCCAACGGGAAAAAGGGCATGGCCCTCAAGCTGGACTGCGCCACCCTGGAATATGAACTGGTGCCGATGAATAATGAATCCGTCTCCGTGCTGGTGCTGGACAGCGCCGTGAAGCATTCCCTGGCGGACGGGGCCTACGGGCAGCGCCGCAAGCAGTGTGAGGAAGCCTCCGCCATCATGGGCGTGCCCTCCCTGCGTGAAGCCACGCTGGAACTGCTGGAATCCTTCAAGGAACAGCTTGGCGACGTGCGCTACCGCCGCGCCCGCCACGTCATTGGGGAAAATGCCCGCGTGCAGGCCTTTGCCAACGCCCTTGCCCGCGGTGACTGGGATGAAGCCGGCGTAGCCATGCGCGGCAGCCACGCCTCCCTGCGTGATGACTATGAAGTTTCCTGTGCGGAAGTGGACACCCTGGTGTCCCTCTGTGACCGTATCCCCTCCGCCTCCTCCATTTACGGCGCCCGCATGACGGGCGGCGGCTTCGGCGGCTGTATCGTCGCCCTGGTGAAGACGGAAGACGTGGACAAGGTGGCCCGCGAGCTTCTGGACGGCTACTGCCAGGAAACGGGGATTGAAACCACTTACCTCGTCACGCGCGCCGGGGAAGGCGCCCGTGTCCTCTACCAAGCTTAATCCATACTGATTATGAGAAAACTAGCAACCATATTCGGGGCCCTGGCCCTGATGACGTGGGGCGTTTCCGCCCAGGAGGGCTCCGCGCCCGCAACGGTGATTGATGCGCAGCCTGCCGCGGCCGCCCCGGCCATGGCTCCGGCAGCGGAAGCGCTGCCGGTCGCAGATCTTGAACCGGCGGTTCCCGTCGCCGCCTCCCAGGAAGCCCCGGAAGCCTCCGCGGAACCTAAAACGGCTCCCCTTTCCGCGGTGGAAGTCGTCCTGTTCTGCGTGGTCGTGGTGGGCGTCATTGCCCTGGGCATCTGGAAGAGCCGTGATCCTGAAGAAACGGCGGAAGAAAAGAAGACCAAAGGCGCTTCGGACTACTTCCTGGCCGGGCGCGGCCTGACCTGGTGGCTGGTGGGTTTCTCCCTGATTGCCGCCAACATTTCCACGGAACAGTTTGTGGGACAGTCCGGCAAGGCGGCCAACTGGGTGGGCATGGCGATTGCCGGGTATGAATGGCTGGCCGCCATCACGCTGGTGGTTGTGGCCTTCTGCTTCCTTCCCAAGCTGCTGAAAGGCGGGGTGTACACCATTCCCGAATTCCTGGAATACCGCTATGATACCACGGCGCGCGCCCTGATGGCCATTGCTACCCTGCTGATTCTGGTGGGCGTGCCGACCGCAGGCGTTATTTACGCCGGAGCCAAGGTCATCTCCGTCTTCTTTGCGGGATACTCCGCCATGGGCATCGACTTCGGCAATATCACCGTAGGCTGTATCATCATCGCCTTCTGTTCCACCGTGTACGTGTTCGTGGGCGGTTTGAAGGCCTGCGCGTGGACGGACCTGTTCTGGGGCGCCGCATTGATTGTAGGCGGCGGCGTAGTAGCTTACTTTGCTCTGATGGCGCTGAGCGGCGCGGACCCGAACCATCTGATCCAGTCCGCTTCCGCCAATTCCGGCGCGACGGTTGCTTCCCTGGGGAACCCCTCGGATAGCCTATGGCACGGGGTAACGCGCTTCTTTGAACTTAACTCCGGTGATGCGGCCAGCGGCGTGAACACCGTGGGCGGCAAGCTTCACATGATCCGCCCGGCGGACGACGCGGAAATCCCGTGGACGGCCCTCTGCCTGGGCCTGTGGATTCCCAACTTCTTCTACTGGGGCCTCAACCAGTACATCATGCAGCGTACGCTGGCCTCCAAGTCCCTGGCGGAAGGCCAGATGGGCATCGTGTTCGCCGCGTTCCTCAAGCTCCTTATCCCGTTCGTGGTGATCGTTCCCGGCATCCTGGCCTACAACCTGTACCGCAATGACCTGAAGCAGCAGGCGGAAGTGAAGTACGCGGCGGAAATCCGCAACGTGGAAGATCCCGCCAAGGTACAGGGCCGTCCCGTCATTTACAAGCTTACGGACAGCTTCCTGGTGGAAAACGTGGAAGAAGGCTGCGCCCACGCCCTGCATAATGCGGAGGTGATGAAGGTAGGCGGCGAGGTCATGGCTGATTTGAAACAGGCCTGCGCCGATCTGAAGGCGGATGCCGCCAATGAAGCGACCACCCTGGCGGAACGCGCTCCCTTCGTGGAAAAGATAGCCAAGCTTAATGACAAGATCATCAAGCCCGCCGTAAACAATTCGGATGGCTACTACCTGACGGATACGCTGGTGGGCTTTGACTATGACTCCGCCTTCGGCACGCTGATCAGGAAGCTGCTGCCCGGTACGGGGTGGACGTGGTTTGTGCTTGCCGCCCTCTTTGGCGCGGTGGTGTCTTCCCTGGCGTCCATGCTGAACTCCGCTTCCACCATCTTCACGATGGACATTTACAACAAGCTGCGCAGGAATGCGAAACCGCCGGAACTCGTGACCGTCGGCAAGATCGGCCTGCTGGTGTGCGCCGTGATCGCGCTGTGCATTGCTCCGTTCCTGGACAGCCCGGCCTTTGGCGGCATCTTCAACTTCATTCAGGAATTCCAGGGATTTCTCAGTCCCGGCGCCCTGTGCGTGTTCCTCTTCGGCTTCTTTGTGCCCAAGTGCCCGCGCTTCTTCGGCTGGCTTGGCATTGTCATCAATGCCATCCTTTATACGATCCTGAAGATATGGCAGCCGGAAATGGCCTTCCTGAACCGCATGGCCATCTGCTTCATCACCGTCATGGTCATCGGCCTTATCTTCACGCTGGTGAACGCCGCCCGCGGCGGGCAGTCCATCGTGCTCCCGGACCGGGGCGTGGTGGCCCTGCAATCCTCCTCCCGCGCCAAGATCTTCGGCTGGTTTGTGATTGCTGCTACGGTAGTCCTGTACATCATCTTCTGGTAATGCAGAGAGGGCTTTAAGCCTGTGTTTTTCATCCTCCCGGCTCCAGGGTCGGGAGGATTTTTTGCGCCTGGGAGGAGGGTTGTTTTTCATGGAACCGCTTGAAATGAAGAATGGATGTCAAAGCGAATGACACATTGCTTTCTGTTGTCCCTGAATGCATTGCGTTGGAAATTGGAAAAATGGGATTTTTTTTTCATCTGTTGCGTGAACCCGGAGGGTGCGTTCGAGTCAAATTACTTGTTGACGTCACTCAAATAAAAAACGCCGACAAGGAAATAAACAAAAGGAAAAACTCTATATCTGCTAATGATATGAAAATGCGTTTATGTGTAATGTCGCTCCTTGCTCTCCTGTGCTCCGCACCGGGATGGGGGAAGACAACAATGGTTTCGTTCGGCGAAAGTTCGAACACCTATTCCGCTCCGTGGAATTTGGCAAGCGGTACAGTGACAAGTGGCAACCGCACCACCGGCAATTCCATGAAAGCTACGGACGGTACGGCGTCCGCGATCCAGGTTACCTATAACATCTCCGGCGGTCTCCTCGGAGGAGTGCAGGCTACCAACAGCAACATGTACGGGACGCACACGATCGGAAGTGGCGGCCTGAACATGTGGAAACAGGCTTACGGCTATGATCTGGATGCCGCCAAGACCACCCGCGGATGGAATGAGACCCTCGTTCTTGGAGTGGGCGGCCTTGTCGCTCCCGGCGATGTTAGCGTTACCGGGTTCCAGGCCAACAGTGGCTATACGATGTCTTCTGTGTTCACCATAAGCGGCTTGGCCAATGTGGCCACGTGGGGGACAAACAGCCCTGTAACCCTCAATGGTACCGGCATCAACGTCAAGAATATCTACCTGGCCGGCTCCAACGGACAGGTAGTGGACCTGCTCCACATCAGCGGCGGGAGTTTGGCTACCCTGCTTTCCAGCGGTACGTTCATGTTGACTTGGCAGTTTGAAACCACTTCTTCTTTCAATCCCAATTCTTCGCTCACCATGGAATTTTCCGACAGCTTGCTTAGCGTGGCAGGCGAGTATGGAATGTCCGCCTTGGCGGTGAGGGACGGAATGCCCAACCTGACGGTGCCGGAACCGGCTACGGCTTCACTGAGCCTTCTTGGACTGGCTGCCCTGCTGATGCGCCGCCGCCGCACCCACTGAACCTGTTTCAGTAAACAATAACTCATGGTCTGAAGGCAGCCGGTGAAACACCCGGCTGCCTTTTAATCGTCCTCCAGAAGCATGCTGCGCAGGGAGTCGAAAAAGTTCCCGGATTCCTCCTCCGTGGCTTCCGCATTCATCAGGTCGTCCCACTTGGCATACTCCATCAGGTGGGGCGGAATCTCGCTCAGGAAGGAGGAGCGCTGGCAGGGCATGCGGTCCCCGTAGCGCAGGCGCGTGGAACAATAGGTCAGCATGAGTTTTTCCTGCGCGCGCGTGATGCCCACGTAAAGCAGGCGGCGTTCCTCGTCACAGTTGCCGTCTTCCAGGGAACGCTTGTGGGGCAGGATGCCTTCTTCCAGCCCCACGAGGTACACCACCGGGAATTCCAGCCCCTTGGCGGCGTGCATGGTGATCAGGCACACGCCGGGCTTGTTCTCCACGTCATCATCATTATCCTCCTTGTCCAGGGTGACCTGGGCCAGGTAATCCCGGAGGGTTTTTCCGGGCTGCCAGAAGTTGCGGAGGGAGGCCTTCACGTCCCCGATGGAGACGAGGCGCTTCTGGATTTCAGCTTCCGTCTTGCACAGGCGCGTTACATAATCGCTGAACCCGGTTTCCTCAATGAGCTGCTCCATAGCGTCGCCGAAGTCCGTCTCCTTGTCCTGGAAAATGTCAATGTATCTGGCGATCAGCTCATTGAACTCCTGCACGCTGTTGCGGGCGCGGGTGGAAAGGGCCGCCAGGAATTCCTCGTCCTGCAGGGCGGCCCAGACGCTGTTGCCGTGTTCCCGGCTCCAGTCAATGGCCAGGTGGCTGGTCAGCTCGCTGATGCCGCGCGGGGGCGTATTCAGGATGCGCAGCAGGTATTCGTCCGCCTGCGGGTTTTCAATCGTCGCCAGGTAGGAAATGAGGTCCTTCACCTCCTTGCGGTCAAAGAAGCTCTGCGCGCCTACCATGCGGTAGGGAATCTTGTGCTCCCGGAGCGTCTGTTCAATGATGCGGCTCTGGGTGTTCGCCCGGAACAGGATGGCGAAGTCCTCCCAGGGGCGTTCCTCCTGCCTGCGGACGTTTTCAATGTCCGTGATGATGAACTCCGCCTCCTCCGCGTCTCCGGGCATGGAAATCAGGCGGACGGCTTCCCCGCCTCCCTTGTGGGCGCGCAGCGTCTTGTCCCTGCGGCCCAGGTTGTGGCGGATCAGGGCATTGGCCGCGTCCAGGATGGGGGCGGTGCAGCGGTAATTCTCCTCCAGCTTGATGACGGTGGGATTCGGGAAAAAGCGTTCGAACTCCAGGATGTTGCTGATCTGGGCGCCGCGCCAGCCGTAAATGGACTGGTCGTCGTCCCCCACCACGCAGACATTGTGCGCGGGACCTACCAGATGGCCCAGCAGGCTCATCTGGAGGCTGTTGGTATCCTGGAATTCATCCACCGTAATATAGCGGAAGCGCTGCTGCCAGGCTTCCCGCACGTCCGGATGCTCCTTCAGCAGCTTGTCCGCCAGGATCAGCAGGTCGTCAAAGTCCACGGAATTTTGCGCCTGGAGCTCCCGCTGGTAGGAGGCGGCGATGTTGGCCGTCAGGTTGTCTTCAATGGAGTCCAGGCCCAAGCCGCTGTTCTTCATCCGGCTCATGGCGGAAAGGACGTCCTTGGGACCGATTTTTTCCGTGATGCCTCCGTGGCGGACGATCAGGCGCCGGATCAGGCCACTCTGCTCGGAACCGCTGTAAATGGTGAAATTGGTCTTGTACCCCAGGCGCCCGATGTCTTCCCGCAGGATGCGCACGCAGAGGGAATGGAAGGTGCTCACCATGATCTGGCGCGCCGCCTTCCGCTCCACCATCTGGCCCACGCGCTCCCGCATTTCCAGGGCGGCCTTGTTCGTGAACGTGACGGCCAGAATGCTCTTGGGGCTGATGCCGCGGTCCACCATGTGGGCGATGCGGCAGGTGACGGTGCGCGTCTTGCCCGTTCCGGCCCCGGCCAGAATCAGCACAGGCCCCTGAAGGGTCTGCACGGCCTTCCTCTGGGCCGTGTTCAGGCTGTCCATGGAAAAGGATTTTCCCATTTACACGTCGAAGTGGATGTCTTTCAAATTCGGGTGCCCAGCAATCAACTGGGAAATGCTCATGCGCGTGCTGCCTTCCAGCTGGACGTCCGTCACCAGCAGGCCGCCGCTTCCGCAGGCGATCAGCAGCCCCTGCTCCCCGGCGGAAAGCACCTGGCCCGGTTTCCCTTCCGCCTCCGGAACGATGGTGAAGCCGGGGAAAATTTTCATGTTGCGGATGCGGTTCTTGCGGTTCCAGTAATTGGTGAAGGTGCCGGGCCACGGGTCATACGCCCGGATCATGCGGCCTATTTCCTCCGCGGGGCGCGTCCAGTCAATCCTGCCGTCCGCCCGCAGGAGCTTGGGAGCGTACGTCGCCAGGAACTCCTGCTGGGGAACGCGGGTAGCGGTCCCTTTCTCAATGGAATGGATGGCCGGGAGCAGAACGTCCGGCGTCATCTGCGCCAGCTTGTCGTGCAGGGTTCCTCCGGTTTCCGTTCCTTCCAGCGGGGTGCTGATCTGGGCGATGATGTCCCCCGCGTCCAGTTTTTTGACAATGTGCATGATCGTGATTCCTGTGTGGGAATCTCCGGACTTGATGGCGGACTGGATGCAGGCTGCCCCGCGGTGGCGCGGCAGCAGGGAGGCGTGCGCGTTAATGCAGCCCATGGGAGCCAGGTCAATCACTTCCTGGCTTAAAATCTGCCCGTATGCCATGACTGCGATCAGGTCCGGGTTCAATCTTCTGAGGTTGACCAGCGCGTCCGCCGTTCGCAGGGAATGCGGCTGGAGCACGGGGATGCCCGCTTCCCTGGCAAGGTTCTTGATGGCGGGAGCCGTAAGCACCTGGTGCCTGCCCACGGGGCGGTCAGGCTGCGTAACCAGGCCTACCAGGTCCGTGTTACGGATCAGGCTGCGGAAGGCGGGAATGGCAATGTCGCCTGTGCCCATGAAGACGATGCGCATGGCTGAAAGCTTGCCCTGACGGCCTGCGCAGGTCAATGTTAAATCCGGACCCGGAAGGGGAATATTGGCGCCGGAAGGCCGTTTTTACGGTTCCCTTCCGTCCTGCGGCGGCCGGGAAAAGGGCGGGCGAATGCCCCGCATGGCCGTTTCCCTGCAAGAAGTTCTTTCCGACCGGGCCGGATATGGTATATCCTTGCTCCATGGAGAAAGGAAGGCTGCCGCGCATTCTGATTCTGACTGCAGGGTACGGGGAAGGGCATCATTCCGCGGCTGGAGGCGTGCGGGATGCCCTGGCGGGGCGTGCGGAGGTCCGCGTGACGGACCTGTGCGCGGAGGCCATGCCCGGCATGTTCCGCGTGACCCGCGCCGCGTACCTTTGGATCATTTCCCGCACTCCGCGCCTCTGGAAACTGATGTATGAGGTGAGCGACAGGCGCAACCTGGCGGAAAAGCCCGTCAAGGGGCTGGGCCCGGTGGAACATCTGCTGGAACGCCTGCTGCGGGAGTGGAAGCCGGACGCCGTGGTCTCCACGTACATGGTGTACCCCTACATGCTGGATTCCCTGGCGGCCCGTACCGGAAAGACTGTGCCGTACCTGACCGTCGTGACGGACTCCTGCGTGATCAACAAGTCCTGGCTGTGTTCGGAATCCCCGCTGTGGGCCGTAACGGATCCCTGGACGCGGGAAATCATGATGGAAAAGGGCCTTCCTCCGGACAGGCTGCGCGTGACGGGGTTTCCCGTGAATCCCGGCCTGGGCGCGCTGGCGCGGGAGCATCCCGTTTCCTGGAGGGAGGGGGAACCGTTCCGCGTCCTTTACTTCGCCCAGCGTTCCGCGCGGCATGCCCGTGCGGAGCTGGAAGCCATGCTGGAGGCGGACCCCGCCATCAGCGTGACCTGTATCCTGGGGCGCCGGTTCAGGCGCATTTATCCCCATCTACGGGATTTGCGCGCCAGGTACGGGCGCAGACTGAAAGTGCGCGGCTGGACGCGCCGCGTGCCTCACTATCTTTCAGCCAGCCATGTGGTGGTGGGGAAGGCCGGGGGGGCTACCGTGCATGAGGTGCTGGCGTCCGCGCGGCCCATGCTGGTCAACTTCCTTCTTCCGGGCCAGGAAGAGGGCAACGCGCACCTGCTGGAGAAGCTGGGCGGCGGCTGCCACGTTCCGGATGCCCGCGCCCTGGCCTCCGCGCTGGCGGGGATGATGGCGGACGGCGGCGCGCAGTGGCGGCGCATGCATGAAAATCTGCTGAAGGCGGATATGACCGGAGGAAGCGGGCGGATAGCGGATTTGGTCTTGAAACTGGCGCAGGAACATACTAACTGATTCCCGTGACCTATCTGCTGATTGACAATTCCAACACGCGCACCAAGTTCGTGCTCTCCACGCCGGACGCCCTGCTGCCGGAACGGTACATGATCCCCACCCGGGAGGTGAGCGAGGAACGGCTGGATGAAGTGCTGTCCGGCGTCCGTTATGACGCCGCCGTGGTATGCTCCGTGGTGCCACGCGTGGCGGAAGTGCTGAAAAACTGGATGGCCAGGCCGTGCCACTTCCTCTCCTGTGATTCCCGGCTGAACGTGGGCATTGACTATCCGCACCCGCGCCAGATAGGCGCCGACAGGCTGGCGAATGCCATAGGCGCCGTGGCATATTACGGATATCCGTGCGTCGTGGTGGACTTCGGCACCGCCGTGACCTTTGACGTGATCGGCCCTGAATGCACGTATAAGGGCGGCGTGATCGCTCCGGGGCTTGCCAGCATGGGGGATTACCTGGCGCGCAATACCGCTCTTCTTCCCGCCATTGACCCCCAGGAGCCCTCCCGCGTCATCGGCACCAGCACGGTGGAGGCCATGCAGTCCGGCGCCGTGTACGGCTACCGGGGGCTGGTGAAGGAAATCCTGGCCCGGCTGGAGGAGGAGCTGGGCGTCCGTCCCGCCGTGGTGGCTACGGGAGGGGATGCCGCGCTGATCGCCAGGGGCGTGGAGCGCATTGACCACGTGGACCCGGATATCACGCTGAACGGGTTGCGCATGGCGGCCCCCCTGAATCTTTGAAAAACGGGCAATGGACTGGGCAGGAATCCATTACTTCCGGAAAAACGGCCGGATGACACGTAAAAACTCACAAATAGGTGTTGCAAATTGCGTATACCCCATGTAGTATTCATGAACCTTAACAATAAATATCATGTCTGACAACAGCATCGAAGAAAAAGTAAGAAGTATCATCGTTGACCAACTTGGCGTTGAATCCGATAAAGTGACTGCTGATGCGAAATTCATCGAGGATCTCGGTGCTGATTCGCTGGATACCGTTGAACTCGTGATGGCTTTCGAAGAAAACTTTGACATTGAAGTGCCCGACGAAGAAGCTGAAAAGCTCCAGTCCGTTGCCGACGTGGTTGCCTACATCGAAAAGGTTCAGGGTTAAGTTGAACTGCTAAAATCCTTTATTACAGAAGCGGCTTCCCTGTCCAAGGCAAGGAAGCCGCTTTTTTATGGAAAGCCCCCAGCTTTCTTCTCTTATGAATGACCTGCCCGCCTTCTCCCGTGACGATATCCGCTATGCGGCGGAGATGACCCGGGTGATTTATGAACCGGACCGCCGTATTGACACCTTTGGGGATACCAGGTTCAATTTCCTTCTTATCAGCGAGCTGATGGATGAAGCGGGCGTGGTGCGCGTGCGCAGCGGCTGGGTGGAGGCGGAGAAGCCCAAAATCATCAAGCCTTCCATTTACAATGAAGTTAGTACGGAGGGTTTTTCCGGTGAAGCCAAACGCTTCTTTGACTGGCTTGCCAAAAATGGGCCGGGCTTCATGACGTTGCTGGAATACGGTTTCAGCTTCAAAAGGTCGGAGGTGAGGGAGGAAATTCTGCACGAACCCATTGAGTCCGTGCGCGGGCGCCTGCTGGACCAGGTGCGCAACGGGGAGGATACGTTCATGGCCCTCATTGAGGGGGTGGATGACGCATGGGAGGTCTCCCTCTTGAAATTCACCGTGGAAATGATACAAAAATCCCATGAGATCAATATCTTTGACTTCAAGCGCAAGGGTCTTCTTTAGCCTGCTGGCGGCGGCCTTCTGCGCCCAGGGAGTTTTGGCGGACGGAGAGAACTATTCCCTCTGGCCGCGCCGCCCGGAAGCCCTGGCCGAGGCGCGCCGCCTGATGGACCGCGGCACGCTGCCCCAGGCCCTGGAATTGCTCCAGCCCCTGGCGGAGCAGGGCGGCGTGGTAGGGCGCGAGGCAAAGGATCTCATCGGCAGCCTTCGCATCCGCCAGTTGCTGGACCCCAACGGTCCGGACGTGAAGAAATACACCGTCCGGAGGGGGGATTCCTGGATACGCATGGTCAGAAAGCTGGAATGTTCCCAGGCCATGCTGATGCATCTCAACGGCCTGATGGATATTCCCATCCTGCATGCGGGGGATGTGTTCAAGTACCGTCCCCTGAATTTCCATGTGGTAGTCAACGTGCCGGAAAAAGAGGTCTGCCTTTACGACGGTAAGAATTTTGTGAAAGGGTACCCCATTCTGGCCATGAGGGATGGCGGGAAAAAGAATGTGGAAACCGCCGTCAAGGAGGACCAGGCCTCCGTTTCCATTTACAGCAAGCAGTTTCCCTCCGCGGATAAGACGCTGCTGCTGGCGGCGGGTGGGTATGTCATTGACGCCTCCCGCGGCGCGCCCCGTTCACCGGGCTTTTATTTAAGCCGTCAGGACTGCAATGAACTGGCCATGCTGACCCGCGCGGGCACCAGGGTGACCATTCTCAGGGAGAAGGGAGCGGAGCAGTGAGACTGGTCATTCAGCGCGTTACGGAGGCTGCCGTGCACATCGGCGGCGTATGTGCCGGAAGAACGGGGCCGGGCCTGCTGATTCTGGCAGGCATAGAAGAGGCGGATACGGAAGAGGACGTGTGCTGGCTTGCCAGGAAGGCGGCGGACATGCGCATTTTTTCCGATGCGGAGGGGAAGATGAACCTTTCTGCCAGGGAGATGGGGGGAAGCGCGCTGGTGGTGAGCCAGTTTACGCTGCACGCCTCCACCCGGAAGGGCAACAGGCCCTCCTTCATCCGCGCCGCAAGGCCTGAACAGGCCATCCCGCTGTATGAATTGTTCAAGGAAGAACTGGCGGACTTGCTGGAAGGCAGGGTGCAGAGCGGGGAGTTTGGCGCGGACATGCAGGTTTCCCTGGTCAACGACGGGCCGGTAACCATTTTCATGGACTCCCGCAGCAGGGAGTGACGGGAGGGGTGAGTGAGGAGAGTGCAGAGTGGAGAGTGGAGAGTGGAGAGTGGAGAGTGGAGAGTGGAGAGTGGAGCGGCCTTGCGGAATGGGGACTGCCTCCATCCGGAAGTGACAGGGCCAATAAAGGGAAGCCGTACCGTTTTTGCGTTCGGCACGTATAAGGCGCGCTGTGACCAGCCATGAATACTTGAAAAGGGTTGAAATTGGTTGAAGAAGCTTGAAAATACAGGCTTCCGCTCCGGAATGGAAGGGCCACGGGGCAGTTGAAGAAATAAATGCCTGAAAGGGTCCGTCTTGAATAATTGAAAGGGGCATTTGTCCCATTGGGGACACTTCACCCTTTTCTTTCCCCTTCCTGATCTTTTCAGCCATTTAAGGACCTATTCTTCCGTCCATTTATGGTTGGTTGCAGCGCCGTCTTGCGGAAAGCGGGAATGCTTCACTTGCTCCGGTTTCTGTCTGTTGCGCAGGTTTGCGGCGTTTCCCGGAGCAATAAAAAAACTCCCGGCGGGCACGAGCGCCGCCGGGAGTTCTGATGGATGTTTTGAAAAGAGGACCCGCCTTAGTAGGCGAGGCCTTCCTTGGTGTTGGCCACGATGAAGTCGCGGTTGAGGCGGGCAATGTTGTCCACGCTCACGCCCTTCGGGCAGGCGGCTTCACATTCATACTGGTTCGTGCAGTTGCCGAAGCCTTCCGCTTCCATCTGCTTCATCATGGACAGGACGCGCTTGGTGCGTTCCGGCTGTCCCTGCGGCAGCAGATTGAGGTGGGCAATCTTGGCGGACGTGAACAGCATGGCGGAGGCGTTCTTGCAGGAGGCCACGCAGGCGCCGCAGCCGATGCAGGCGGCGGCGTCAAAGGCGGCTTCAGCCTTCACCTTTTCCACGGCGATGTTGTTGGCGTTCGGCGCGGAGCCGGTGCGCACGTCAATGTAGCCGCCGGCGGCGATAATGCGGTCCAGGGCGGAGCGGTCCACCATGAGGTCCCGCAGGATCGGGAAGGCCTTCGCGCGGAAGGGTTCGATCCAGACGGTATCGCCGTCCTTGAACTTGCGCATGTGGAGCTGGCAGGTGGTCACCTGGCGTTCCGGACCGTGGGGAATGCCGTTGATCGTCAGGGAGCACATGCCGCAGATGCCTTCCCGGCAGTCATGGTCAAAGTGGATTGGCTCCTTGCCATCCTTCACCAGGCCTTCGTTGACGATGTCCAGCATTTCCAGGAAGGAGGCGTCTTCCGGAATGTCCTTGGCGGCATAGGTCTCAATGCGGCCCTTGGCTTCCCGGTTTTCCTGGCGCCAGACCTTGAGAGTGAGATTGAGTGTTTTAGCCATGTTATAATCTTTCTTTTACGTGTTAATGTATTGGCTATCGTTACTTGTAGCTGCGGATGGCAAGGTGCACGTTGTCGAAGGTCAGCGGTTCCTTGTGAAGAATCGGCAGGCTGTCCACCCCGGTGTATTCCCAGGCGGCCACGTAGGCGTATTCTTCATCATTGCGCTTGGCTTCGCCGTCCGGCAGCTGGTATTCCACGCGGAAGTGGGCGCCGCAGGATTCCTCGCGGTTCAGGGCGTCATAGCAGAGCAGCTGGGCGAATTCCAGGAAGTCCGCCACGCGGCAGGCTTTTTCCAGTTCCGCATTGATGCCGTCCGCCGTGCCGGTTACGCGCACGTTTTCCCAGAATTCCTTGCGGAGCTTGGGGATGCGTTCAATGGCGTTCATCAGGCTTTCCCGCGTACGGGCCATGCCGCAGTCTTCCCACATGATGAGGCCCAGTTCCCGGTGGAAGGAATCCACGGTCTTGGTGCCTTTTACGTTCAGGAGCTTGTTGATGCGTTCCTTCACTTCGTCTTCCGCGGCCTTGAATTCCGGGGAGGCGGTGGTGACGGAGCCGGGCTTGATGGTCGTCAGGAAGGCTGGCAGGGTGGCCGGAATCACGAAGTAGCCGTCGGACAGGCCCTGCATCAGAGCGGAGGCGCCCAGGCGGTTGGCCCCGTGGTCGGAGAAGTTGGCTTCACCGAGGACGTGCAGGCCCTTCACGTTGGACATGAGGTTGTAGTCCACCCACAGGCCGCCCATCGTGTAGTGGGAGGCGGGATAGATCATCATGGGCGTTTCATGGGGATCATCGTCCGTGATTTCCTCGTACATGTCGAAGAGGTTGCCGTACTGGCCGTCAATCCATTCGCGGCCCATGCGCTTGATTTCATCCGCAAAGTCCAGGAAGACGCCCTTGCCGGTGATGGCTACGCCGCGGCCGTCGTCGCAGGCTTCCTTGGCGGCGCGGGAGGAGATGTCACGCGGAGCCAGGTTGCCGAAGGAGGGGTACTTGCGTTCCAGGTAATAGTCGCGTTCTTCTTCGGGAACGTCGGAAGGCTTGATTTCCTTCTTGCGGATTTTTTCCGCGGTTTCACGGGATTTGGGCACCCAGATGCGGCCGCTGTTGCGGAGGGATTCCGACATCAGCGTGAGCTTGGACTGGTAGTCCCCCTTCACCGGAATGCAGGTGGGGTGGATTTGCGTGAAGCAGGGGTTGGCAAAGAAGGCGCCGCGCTTGTAGGCCTTGTAGGCGGCGGTGACGTTGCAGCCCATCGCGTTGGTGGACAGGAAGAAGACGTTGCCGTAGCCGCCCGTGCAGAGCAGGACGGTGTCCCCGGCGTAGGACTGGATTTCACCGGTGATCAGGTTGCGGGTGACGATGCCCCTGGCTTCGCCGTCCACCAGCACCACGTCCATCATTTCATGGCGGGCGAACATTTCAATGTGCCCCTTGGCCACTTCCTTTTCCAGGGCCTGGTAGGCGCCCAGCAGGAGCTGCTGGCCCGTCTGGCCGCGTGCGTAGAAGGTGCGCTTGAGCTGGGCGCCGCCGAAGGAGCGGTTGTCCAGCAGGCCGCCGTATTCGCGGCCGAAGGGAACGCCCTGGGCCACGCACTGGTCAATGATGTTGGAGGAAACTTCAGCCAGGCGGTAGACGTTGGCTTCACGGGCGCGGAAGTCGCCGCCCTTCACGGTGTCATAGAACAGGCGGTAGACGGAGTCGCCGTCATTCTGGTAGTTCTTGGCCGCGTTGATGCCGCCCTGGGCCGCAATGGAGTGGGCGCGGCGGGGGCTGTCCTGGTAGCAGAAGCACTTGACGTTGTAGCCAAGCTCGGCAAGCGTGGCGGCGGCGGAGGCGCCGGCCAGGCCGGAGCCTACCACGAGCACGGTGTACTTGCGCTTGTTGTTCGGGTTGATCAGTTTGGACTCAAGCTTGTACTTGGACCATTTGTCCTGAATCGGGCCGGAGGGAATCTTGGCATCCGGCATCCAGTCGCTTACGGGAAAATTAATCATGACTTTGAGAGGAGTTGATGGTTATTTGATGATACCCAGAAGAACCGAGACCGGCACGGAAATGAAGCCCAGGCAGATCACTGCGCCGTACGCGATGGCGAGAAAGTTATAGAAGGGCCGGATTTTGCGGGAATCAGCGCCCACCGTCTGGAAGATGGACTGCACGCCGTGGCGCAGGTGGCTGAACAGCATCAGGATGGCCAGGATGTAGAACGCGGAGCACCATACATTGGAGAATCCGGCCACGATCATCTTGTACACGTCAAAGGTTTCCACCTTGCCGTCGGAAATGAAGGCGGTGTACTGGGAGGGGTCATAGCCCACGCGCAGGGTGTACTGGTACAAGTGGTAGATCAGGAACACCAGGATAGTCAGGCCGGTGTAGATCATGTAGCGGGAGGAGAGCGTAGCCTTGATCGTGTTCTTGAACACGTAGGGTTCGCGGGCGGCGTGGTTTTCCAGCTTCAGCTGGATGGTCAGCCAGATATGGATGATGAAGATCACCGCAAGGCCCAGGCGGATGCCCCAGAGGGCGGCTTCCGGCATGGAATGCAGGCCGTGGGCGTAAGTGTTGATCCATTCAGGTCCCCCGAAAATGAGAAGGTTGCCTGCCAGGTGTCCCGCAAGGAACAAGACCAAACATAACCCCGTCAGCGCCACAATGATTTTGCGGCCGATGGAGGATGTCACGAATGTACATATGGTTTTTACTAGTGCATTCATAGGCGCTCTAATGAAATAAATGCGTCTCCACAGGATGCCCGGTTCAAAACCGGATGGCAAGCCTCTTCTTGAATTCCCGGCGCTTTTTGGATTTTTGAAAAGACGCGGAAAGGCGTTGCAGTTCACTAGTTTGGAATAGTTATAATTTTGTTACCTGTTCCGGCTTGACGCGCCTTTCCGCATGGGCGTATCGTCAGGGCATGAAAAGGAGCAAGAAAGAAGTGCTGGATGCGGATTTTGCGGCTGCGCGCGCCGGAGTACTGGATGTGGCCGCGTTTCTGGACCGTGTGGACCGGGGGGAAGGGGAGGCGGATTTCCGCTTCCGCGCCCTGATGGAGGTGCTCCCGCTCCTGGCCGCGCCCGGTTCCGGACGCGTGCGCGCCATTCTGGAAGCCCTTTCCTACACGGATGCCGCCGTGCCGGAAACCGCCGCCGCCAAGGCGGCCTGCGGGGCCCCGAACCTCAACAAATAAGAATCATGGCTTTCATTGAACCTCACATACACATGGTATGCCGCACCACGGACGAATACCGGGCCATGGCGCAGGCGGGCTGCCTGGCGGTAGGGGAACCGGCGTTCTGGGCCGGTTATGACCGTTCCTCCGCGGACGGTTTCCGGGATTACTTCGTGCAGCTTACGGAATGCGAACCTGCCAGGGCGGCCAAGTTCGGCCTGGACCATTACACCTGGCTGTGCATCAACCCCAAGGAGGCGCAGGACGTGGCCTTTGCCCGGGAGGTGATGCAGCTCATTCCGGAGTTTATTGACCGGCCCAATGTCCTGGGCATCGGGGAAATAGGGCTGAACCGGAACACCACCCATGAGATGACCATTTTTGAAGAGCATCTGGATCTGGCGATACGCCTGCACCAGCTTGTCCTGATTCACACTCCGCACCTGGAAGACAAGCTGAAGGGGACCAGGATGATTCTTTCCGCCCTGAAAAACCGTCCGGAGCTGGACCCCGGCCGCGTGCTGGTGGACCACTGTGAGGAACATACCTTCCCGCTGGTGAAGGAGGCCGGCTACTGGGCCGGACTAACCCTTTACCCCACCAGCAAGCTGAATCCCAAGCGGGCGGCGGATATTCTGGAAATATACGGGATGGACCGCGTCTGGGCCAATTCCGCCGCGGACTGGGGGGATTCCGACCCCCTGGCGCTGACGGCCCTGGCCTGTGAGCTGTACAAACGGGGATTTTCCCGGAGGGAGGCGGAAGACCTTCTTGTAGGCAATCCGGAAGCGTTCATGGGGCAGTCCCCGAAGTTCCGGAAAGTATCCTCCCGCTAGCGCCGTGCATGGCCGGGATGGCGCCGCGGCGCCTAGTCCCCGTCCGGAAGAAATACGGTGAAGATGGCTCCCAGGATGACGGCGGCGTCATCCAGCAGCCCCAGCTTGCCGATACCGTCAAGCAGGAATTCATCAGGAGTCAGGATGTAGACCGCCGCAATGGCGATCAGCCATATATTCCGCTTGTTGAAAAAATGCGGCTCTCCCTTTTTGCCTTTGAAATACCGGAAAAGGCGCAGGAGCAGTTGCTGTTTCTGGAGGTTCATGATCGGGATATGGGGTATTGAGTTTAAAACGTTTCCCCCCTTCCAGGCGTAAGGGGCAACTTTAAATTGCGCAGGAGGGGGACTGCTGCAAGGATGGGATGCGCCGCCCGCGGAGGAAAGATGGTTTTTCCCGTCTCCGGTTCCGGCTGTTCCGGCGTGGGGGAAAAGGCTTTGTGCGGAAAGTGGGCGGTGCGGACGCCCCTCCATAAAACATTTCCGCCGGGGGAGCCTGAACATCATTTTTACGGAGGAGAATTTCCCGCCTGTGCAGAGTTTTGCAGGGAAGGGAGAAGTATCCGCCCCGGTAACGTAAGCCGCGGCACGCAGATGCGAAAGGGCTGCCCCACGGAATCGTGAGGCAGCCCTGAAAGAAAAACGGAGGTCCGGGGTGGTTTTATGCCCTGCGGCGGCGCATCATCAGCGCAGCCAGGCCCAGCAGGCCCAGGGTAGCCGTTGCGGGTTCCGGCACGCTGGCGATTTCACTCATCAGCTGGCTGATCTGCTCCTGGGAAAGGGCGGAGTCATGGACATAAAGCTGTTCGATGGCATCGGCCAGTCCGGCGTTGATCAGAATCTGGGTAATGTCCACACCGCCGAATTTCAAGCCGGAGGCGGTATAGTACGCATCACTGTTGCCCAGGTAAATGCGGGTGCCGAGTTCCCCGGTGACCACGGAAATGGTGAGTTTTCCTTCCGCCCCCAGGGGAGAAGAAGTAGGTCCGCCGCTGTAGGCGCCGTTATTCCATAAGCCCTGGAGAGCGCCGGAGGTATTAATGCCCACGCCCCAGCTCGTGCTCCCGCCCTTGGCGTTGAACAGGGCCGTGAAAGCATCCGGGGTGGTGATCTTGGATAAATCCAGAACCATGGTCACAGTCATGTTGTTGCGTGTGCCGCCACCGGAAACGGGTTGGCTGAATGTCGTGCCGGACATCACCAGGTTGCCTCCATCAGTGGTGATGGCAACGGAATCCTTCTGGGTGCCGAAATCCGCCAGGCGGGAGGCGAAGTCGGAATACCCTACAAGGGAACTGTCCAGAAGCGTGGTAGCCGCAGTAGCGCTCAGGCTCATGCCGACTGCAAGCATTAAGGTGGATAGTATTTTCTTCATGATCAATGTTCTGGGTAAACGGTGCGCATGCTCATGCCTAAGGCAGGGCTTCTGCGTAAGTAGCTAAATAGCGGATTTGGAATCCGGATTTGGAATCCGGCAAGTATGAAAAAGAGGCCAAATCAATAGGGAGATCAATGAATAACAAAGACCATCCACTACGCTAATAAAAGAACCAGAGCCGTCAAAAAATCATTATTTCCAACGAATTATGAATGCAATATATTAACCTTTAATATTTTTAATTGTTCGCGGATTCCAAATCCGCTACAAAGCCTAAAAGGAAGAGGACAATAGACATGAAGAAAACACTAACAATTTTAACCGTGCTCGGGACCTTTGCCGTTTCCTCCGAAGCTGCGACTGTTTTTAATTACTACACTCCCGGAGCAGACAATTACAATAGCGCCATTCATGGGTTCTATCTGGGGCTGGATTCCTCCGCCCTGGCGCCCGTCTCCGGTTCCGGCTCTCCCGCCTCCCTGTCCGGAGATATCCGGCTGGACAGTTTTACCCTGCGCGGGCCCAGCGGCAATACGGGCATTAACGTCACTTACGGTTTTCTGGTGCTGAACGCTTCCGACAATTCGGTCATCGGCCTGAGCACCAATATGGGAACCTCCGGCAACGGGGTTAATCTGACGTTCAATTTCTCAGCCGTGGACGGTTCTTCCCTGATTCTTGACGCCGGCACGACGTACCGCTACCTGACCGTGAGCCAGGCCGTGATGGACATGATCAACGGAGATACGTCAAAAACGTACTTGTATGCTGCGGGAGGGACAGGCGCCCCTACTTCTTCCACGGATGGAGATACGGTAACCATCAGCAACGGATTGACTGCTCCCGGCATTCGCGGTCATCATGACAGCGCGGGAGCGCCTGATGATTCCGTTGTTATTACGGGAGCCAATGGAACCAATACCTTCAGCCCATTATCCCCCATTTTTACGGAGATCCGCGGGGAAGTGGTTCCGGAACCCGCTACGGCCACGCTGGGCCTTCTGGGCCTGGCTGCCCTGATGATGCGCCGCCGCAGGGCCTGAGCCCGGATGGAAGGCATTTGACGGATAAGGGCTGTTCCCATGGAACAGTCCTTATTTTTTACCCCCGGAAAAAGGGCTGCGAATTTAACGCATCCGGATGCGGGATTCATGTCCTCCGGAGGGTACGGGATTCCCGGTTTCAGGTTCCCGCATCCGCTTTTCTCCGCATGGCGGCAATTTTCTCAAAGCGCTTTTGCGACGGAGTGCCGGAGACCATTTCCTTTACCGGGAAATGCCGGTCAAATTCAGCGGCGCACTTTTCATCAAGATCATACACGGCGGCTTCCACATAACGGCCCTTCATGCCTGACAGGGCACCTTCCTGCAATTCGCAGGCCTGGAGGGCCACCGCATACATATTATCCGCCGTTCTGATGCCCAGCGTTTCCGCGGGTACGAACCCGTGGCGTGAATAGTAGTCCGGGTCGCCGTAGAGCAGAATGGCGCGGAACCCCATTTCTCGCGCCCTTTCTTTGGTATGGCCGATCATCTGCCGTCCAATTCCCCGGCGCTGGTATTCCGGAAGAACGGAAATGGGCCCCATGCCCAGCACCTCGCATTCCTTCCCGTCATCTGTCCTGATGACGGATTTTACATAAACGATGTTCCCGACGATGCGGCCGCCGTGGACGGCTACCACATCCAGCTCCGGGATAAAGGAGGGGCTGCCGCGCATGATATGGAGCAGGTAATGTTCATTGCAGCCGGGGGAATAATGGTTCCAGAACGCTTCCCGCGTGGCATTTTCCGTTTCAGCGTAGTCTGCGGGCTGCTCTGTTCTTAATTCAATAGCCATAAAAAGTTTTTCTTTACGGCTCCCCCTTGGAGAAGTTCCAGAGGCGGTGCATGGTAATGACGTCCGGAATGTCCAGGGGACGCACCACGCGGAAGCCGATCATGCCGCCGTCCGTCAGGTACCAGATGCTTTTGGGGTTCTGGGGGTCCTGCCGGTTCCAGGCCGGAGAGCTGGCGCGGCGCGCGGCGCTCCGCAGCCCTTCCGGGTCATCCTCCCAGGAGCCTCCGCGGACGGTGTGGGGAGCCTTGGGCATGATGACCAGGGGGTCTTTCACGGGTTGGCCGTCCCGCTTGGCGTAAGTATCCGGCGCGTAAGAATCCAGAACCCATTCCGCCACGTTTCCGTGCATGTCCCGGAGACCCCATTTATTCGGCTTTTTAGAGCCTGTTTTCTGGTAGCGGTCGTTGGAATTATCCCAGTACCAGGCGTACCGGTCCAGGGCCTCCTCCCCGTTTCCGTAGGAATAGGCGCCAGGGTTCCCGGCACGGCAGGCGTATTCCCATTCCGCTTCCGTAGGCAGGCGGTAGTAGTGCCCGGTCTGGGCGCTCAGCCATTCGCAGAATTTGCTGGCGGCATGGTGGGACATGGAGATGGCGGGCATGCCGTGTTCATAACCGTGGCCCATGCCCAGGTTCATGGCGGTGTACGGGGCCGTGGGCTGCGTGACAGAGTCCCACAGTTCATCATCCGGCTGCTCTTCCAGAAGCTGGCCGTCCCTGGCGCGGGGGCGCCCGTTTTCCATGAAGGCCGTATACAGCTCCCACGGAATTTCCATCTCAGAGATCCAGAAGGGGGAGACGGCCACCTCATGCCGGGGGCCTTCATCCGGCTTGCGGCCCGGTTCCTCCTCAGGGCTTCCCATCAGGAAGGTTCCTCCCGGAATGGCGATCATGCGCAGGGAGGCCCCCGCCGCAGGCACGGCTTCCGTATAGGATTCAAAGCGCGCCGGAGTTCCGGAAGCTTCAATGAGCTGGTGGATCTGGCGCGTGGTGCCCGCCAGTTCCCGGGAAGGGAGATCCTCGGGAATAGGGAGGGCGGGGCCTGCGGCGCGGTCCAGTTCTCGTTTTTGGAGGGCGGAGCGGGTTTCTCCCCACTGGCGCGCGCTGGTAATGCGCGCGGCATCCTCCGTGGCCGGCCGGGGGGAACTTTCGTCCCGGCACCCGGTCAGCAGGGCGCTTCCCCCCAGAAAGCAGGAAACAAGGAAAATGCCGCGCATGGGATGGTGGTTGGGCCGGAGCCTTACATCGTCATGCCCCCGTCACAGGCGATGACCTGTCCGGTGATGTAGCGGGCATCGTCAGAGGCAAGGAAGGCCGCCAGGGCGGCGATGTCTTCCACGGAGCCCTGTTCCTTCAGCGGAATTTTCTTGACGATTTCTTCCTTGAGGTTGTCCGGAATGGCGTTGGACATTTCCGTGGAAATGAAGCCGGGAGCGATGGCGTTGCACGTCACCTTGCGCGGCGCGAATTCCAGGGCCAGGGACTTGCTGAAGCCAATCAGCCCGGCCTTGGAGGCGGCGTAGTTGGCCTGCCCGATGTTGCCCACGAGGCCGATGACGGAACTCATGTTAATGATGCGTCCGGCAGGGGACTTCATCAGCACGCGCTGCAGGGCCTTCACCGTATTGAACGCGCTTTTCAGGTTGGTATCCATGACGGCGTCCCAGTCTTCCTCCTTCATGCGGAGCATGAGGGAATCACGGGTGATGCCGGCGTTGTTCACCAGAATGTCGATCTGCGGGAAATCCTTCAGGATGGCGGAGATGGTTTCCTGAACGGCGGCGTAGTCCGCCACGTCGCAGGGATAGGCCTTGCAGGAGTCCGGGAATTCCTTGTTGATTTCTTCTGCGGCTCCTCCGCAGCTTGACGGGCTGCGGCTGATCAGGATGACTTTGGCTCCTTCCGAAGCGAAGCGGCGGGCGATGGCATTGCCGATGCCGCGGCCTGCCCCGGTAACGATGGCTGTTTTACCTGCTAACTTTTGCATGTTACCCACAGTAAACCCGTTTTTCACGGTTCCGGCAAGCTTGAAATGGAAGCGGGAAAGGGCGGTTGTTCTCCACGGCTTTTCCTGTATGGGCGCCTTTTTCGGTCAATTCGGCGGGAGGAGGCCTTCAGGGTTGGGAGAAAGAACGTTTCCGGCTGGAGCTGGCGTATTGTCCTCTTCCGGTTCCGCCACATCTTCATCCGGTTCGACGAGTTCGCTGAATTCATCCGAGTTTTCCAAAATGTCCTTTAAGGCGGCAGAGCCGTAATAGCGGGCTTCCAGCAGCCGCTGGCCCTCCTTTTCACAGCGTTCGCTCAGCATGTCCATCCGTTCCTCCATTTTTTCTGACAGGGCGTCCATTTTTTCCTTTTCCGCCTCGGTCAATTTTTCCCGTAAGTCCATGAGGCGCTGAATGTCCTTCTGGATGTCCTGCAGCTTCTTGACGGCCTTGTCCCCGCTTTCCTTGTCCTGTACTGCCGCCAGCGTCTGCTGGACGTCAATGGCTACGGAAAAGGCCTGGTTGAGGAGGGAATCCGCGGACGGAGTTTTTTCCGCCGGGGCTGCCGGCGCGGGGGAAGCCGCCGGGGCAGCCGTTTCACCAAAGGCGAGCGGAACTCCGGCCACCAGGGCGGAAGCCAGAACAGGGAGAAGGAAAGTCTTCATCCCGCCTTTTTAAGGCAGGATGAAACCCAGGGCAAGGAGAAAAGGGCGCCTGAAAAGGGGATGGCGTTTATTCCGCCGTGATGCCGCCCTTCTCGTCGTCCAGAATGCCTGATTTTTCCAGGTAATAATCGTAGCCGCCCGCGTAGGCGGTGATGGTTCCACGGTTCACGTGCAGGGTTTTCTCCGCCAGGGAGCGGATGAAGTGCACGTCGTGGGAGATGAAAACCAGGGTCCCTTCATAATGCTTCAGGGCCTGGACCAGGGCTTCCACGGACAGGAGGTCCAGGTGCGTGGTCGGTTCATCCATCAGCAGGAGATTGGGCGGGTCCACCAGGAACTTGACCAGGCTGAGGCGTGATTTTTCACCGCCGGAGAGCACGCTGACGCGCTTTTCCACATCCAGCCTCCGGAACAGGAAGGAGCCCAGGATGGAGCGGGCCTCTTCCTCGCGGATTTCAGCGTTGCACTTCATGATCTCCTCCAGCACGGTGTTTTCCGGATTCAGGTTTTCCGTACGGGCCTGGGAGAAGTAACCGATGCGCGTGGTGGTGCCGGGAGTGCGTTTGCCGGAGTCAATGGGGATGATGCCCGCCAGGATTTTCAGCAGGGTGGATTTGCCCGCGCCGTTGGGGCCTACCAGCACGGTGCGTTCTCCACGTTCCACCAGCAGGTCCAGGTTTTCATAAACCTTGTGGTCGCCGTAGGACTGGCTGATTTTTTCCAGCTCCATGACTTTCTGGGTGCTGCGCGGCGGCTGGGGAAAGTTGAATTTGAACACTTTCCTGCGCGCCACGGGTTTCTGGATGACCTTCATCTTTTCCAGCTGCTTGATGCGGCTCTGCACCTGGCCTGCCTTGGAGTTGATGGAGCGGAAACGGTCGATAAACTCCTGAATGTGCGCGATTTCCTTCTGCTGGTTGCGGTAGGCGGCCTGAAGCTGTTCAAAGCGCAGGTCACGCTGTTTCAGGAAGTCCGAGTAGTTGCCGCGGTATTCCACCAGTTCCTCGTTGTCGATGTCGTACACGTTCTCCACCAGTTCATCCATGAAGTCCCGGTCGTGGGAAATCATCAGGATGGCGCCGGGGTAATTTTTCAGGTAGCGCTGGAACCACAGCAGGGAGAGGAGGTCCAGGTGGTTGGTCGGTTCGTCCAGCATCAGGAGGTCCGGTTCCAGGACGAGAAGCTTGGCCAGGTACGCGCGCATGATCCAGCCGCCGGACATTTCCCGCGCCGGGCGGTGGAAGTCGCTTTCGCGGAAGGCCAGCCCCTTGAGGATTTTCTTGGCCTTGGGCTCCAGCTGGTAGCCGTTGGCGGCATTAAAGGTGTCAATGGCTTCCGCATACTCCGGCGTGTCCGTTTTGTTGGCGTTTTCTGCCGTGCGGATGACGTGGATGGCCCGTTCCATTTCCGGCGTGATGCCCATGGCTATCTCCAGCACGGTTTCATCCTTCGGCTCGCTGGCTTCCTGCGGAAGATAGCCCACCATGGCGTATTCATCCATGTTGATGGAGCCTTCATCCGGCGTATCCTCTCCCAGAATCATGCGGAACAGGGTAGACTTGCCTGCGCCGTTGGGGCCTACCAGGGCAACACGTTCCCCCCAGTTAATGGTCATTTCCGTTTCCCTGAACAGGGTGCGTCCGGCGTGTGATTTCGTGAGCTTTTTGATCGTCAGCATGGTGAAGAAGGGCGGCATTCTACCGGGCCGGAAAGGGGAAGGCAAGAGCCGTCAGGGCGGCAGCGGGCATTTTTGAAAGCTTTACTGGATTTTTACACGCAATCTGCTAGCCTTGGCGCGCCATGCCGACCATGCAGACATTCAGGCTTTTACTTGCCGCCGCCCTTTTGTGCGGGTGGAGTTCCTGCTGTACTCCCCCGGATGAGGACTTTGTACAAAAACCTTACGTGCAGCGGCAGATGTCCGGCCTGGCGAATGACTTTCTGGCCCTGCTTCCGCCGGAGAAGGCCGCTCTTCCCGCCGCCCGGGAAGAGGCCAAATGGCTGGCTGACACGGCTGTGGTGCAGTCCGCCGCCATCGCCCGGGAGAACAGGATTGTGCTGTTCGGCTGGCTGAACAACATCCTGGTTAATTCCAACATGCGGGACCGCGGCCTCTGCTGGCAGGTCCAGCAGGATTTGTACCGTGACATGCGCCGCCGCCCCGTGAAGTTTTTCCGGGTAGGCCTGACCATCCGCGACCGTGGAACGGGCAGGGAGCACAGCTGCGTGTACGTGAACGCCGCTGGCGGGGGATTGCAGGATTCCATCGTCCTGGACGCCTGGAAAAACTGCGGGCACCTGGTGGTGCTGAAGCAGAAGGACCGGGAAGGCAGGAAATGGGAGGAGGACTGGCGGGAACCTTTCGTATCCAAGGCATTTCCGGAAGGGCATTCCTACGGAATGGACCATCACCTGGTCTGGCCCGGCTGGGCTAAGAAACGCCCGATGCTGATACAAAGGATGTTCCAGTCCAGCCAGCAGGAAGAGGCCAAGTCCTCAAGCCCCGCGGCTGACGGCGGTAAACAGGCCGTTGAAAAGGGCCGGAGCTGATGATTGCAGCCGCCCATGGCGGCTGGGACGGCGTGCCCGGTTATTGTCCCGGGGAACGCTGTGCCCGTTTTTTACGGGAAATACGGGTGAACCGGGGAATGACGGCTGAAACCCGGATTCAGGGCAAATAAAAACGCACTCAGTGCGTACACCGAGTGCGGATTAATTGGATGATTTGCTAATGTTGCAGGGCAAGCCCTGCTGCAAACTTACTTGCCCTTGGCCTGCACAACCGGAGCGGGAGCAGGAGTGGTGGTTTGCTGCTGCTGCTGCTGCTGGGAGCAAGAAGCAACCAGGCAAGCGGCGCCGGCGATGGCGAGGATAGCGATGTTCTTCATAATTCGAATTAAATACAGTGTTTGTTAACTACTGGAACCTCCGCATCCACGGAGGTTTGCTGGGACCAATGTAAATGGTGGCAAGTAGAAATCAAGAGATTTTCTTGTTCCATGTCACGGCATTACAGAAAAGAGCAGGGCCCCCGGTTTCAGGAGCCCTGCTCTTTTTGATCCATTATGGAAAACGGCCAGTTTTAAAACCGTTTTTTACGGTTATAATGTGGTGCCTAGTTCAATAATGGAGTAGTCACCGTCCGGGCGGCGGTACACGATCTGGAGCACGTCGCGGCGCGCATTCCTATAGAGCACGAAGGGCTTGTCGGAAAGTTCCAGTTCCATGATGGCTTCCTCCTTGTAAAGCTTTTTGAGATTGTAGCTTTCCCTGTGAATGAGCAGGGGTTCCGGGTCTTCCTTGGACTCTCCGGGGTAATCCAGTACGGAATCGTCATACACCGTTTCATCCAGCTTGCGGATGGTTTCCTGGTGATGGGGACGGTAATTCTTCATCAGGCGCGTCTTGTGCTTGCGCATGCGGCGCATGATTTTGGTGATCGTCTCATCAATGCAGGCGTACATGTCCGTCCCTTCCGTGGAAGCGTCAATGGTGATGTGGTCGGAGCAGAACAGGATCACCTGGGAAATCTTGCGGTCGCGTTGCACATCAAGCAATACTTTAACCTCCATAATGCGCGGGAAGTCCAGCCGGATCCCCTCAATCTTTTTCGTCACGAATTCCCGGATCGCGTCTGTGACTTCCACGTGACGGCCCGTGATCGTAATGGGTGTGTTTACGTTTACCTTTTGCATTGTCGTACCTCTTTCTAGTTGATGTTAATGCGCGGAACCCAGTCCGCACCTTTCAAGATATACTGATTTGACAATGTTTGTCGAGGAATCCTTTCTTTTTTTCCGTGTGCGCGGCAGGGGTCTTCTTTATGCCACTCCGCGTTTGCGGAAGAGTGGCGCGCGTCCTACCTGTTGTGATCCAAGCCGCCGCAGGGGAAGTGCGTTTTGATGCGGTCCTGCGCCGCCCCCGGAAAGCGTTTCCGGGCTTCTGTCATACGGGCGGAACCGTAAAAATTTTTATATGAAAATACTTGACACGCGGCTGGAATAGGTTAAAACAATCCCGCACTCCTCTACGGATGCTCTCTAAATCGCGGGATGGAGCAGCCAGGTAGCTCGTCAGGCTCATAACCTGAAGGTCACAGGTTCAAATCCTGTTCCCGTAACCATTTGAAAGCCCTGCAAGTCAAAAGCTTGCAGGGCTTTTTCGTGTCCGCGCGCCGTACACGCTGTAGAAATCCCTTAAAAGGGTCATCCTTGAAAGGGAACCCGGAGTGGGCGGGTATTTCTGGGACTGATGGAATGCCGGCGCGCCGTTACTTGCTTTCTTTGGCCTTGTGGCGATTACAGACAAAGAGTATGGTGCCGCAAGATAAACTGCGCCGTGGACGGCATGATGAATGAAAACGATCATTTGCCTTCCTCCGCGCCGCCGTTCCGGCTGAATCATATTACAAAAATACTACAATAATGGGAAACTCAATTGACCATGGCATGTTCCGGAAGTCCGTTCTGCTGGCTTGCGGATTGTCCTTTTCCTTTTCCGGGCTGGCCCTTGCCGCATCAGGCGCCCAGGCGCCGGAGCAACAGGTCCAGGCTGTTGAAGGCGCCAGGAAAATCAACCCTGCCGCCGTGGAAGTGCTGCTTGGAAAAAATCAGCGGATGACGTTTGATTTTTACGGAGACAATGTCTTCCGGGTTTTCCGGGACGACAAGGGCGGCATCATCCGGGACCCCAAGGCGGAACCGGAGGCTAAAATCCTGGTGGACAATCCCCGGAAGCCGGTTTCCAAGCTGGACGTGGACCAGAAGGACGGCGTGGTTACCATTACCACCGGCAAGATCAGGATTGAAATAGACAAGAAAACCTCCCTGCTCAAAATCATTAACCTGAAGGATAATTCCGTGGTGGTGGAGCAGGCGTCCCCCGTTCTTTTTGAGAAGGGTAAAACCAGCTTTTCCCTGAAGGCGAATGCGGATGAGTATTTCTACGGCGGCGGCGTGCAGAACGGCCGCTTTTCCCACAAGGGGAAGGTGATTTCCATTGAGAACCAGAACAGCTGGACGGACGGCGGCGTGGCCTCCCCCACTCCCTTCTACTGGTCCACCAACGGTTACGGCGTCATGTGGCACACCTTCAAGAAGGGCCAGTATGATTTCGGTTCCAAGGAGAAGAACCTGGTCAACCTCCAGCATGATGAAGATTATCTGGACGTCTTTTTCATGGTTAATGACGGAGCCGTCAGCCTGCTGGGGGATTTTTACCAGCTTACCGGAGCGCCCGTGCTGCTGCCCAAGTTCGCCTTTTACCAGGGCCACCTGAACGCCTACAACCGTGACTACTGGAAGGAAGACGAGAAGGGCATCCTGTTTGAGGACGGCAAGCGGTACAAGGAAAGCCAGAAGGACAACGGCGGGATCAAGGAATCCCTGAACGGGGAAAAGGACAACTACCAGTTCTCCGGCCGGGCCGTGGTGGACCGCTACAAGGCGCATGACATGCCCCTGGGCTGGCTTCTGCCGAACGACGGCTACGGAGCCGGGTACGGGCAGACAGATACGCTGGACGGCAATATTGCGAATTTGAAGAGCCTGGCGGACTACGCCAGGAAGAACGGCGTGGAGATCGGCCTGTGGACGCAGTCCGACCTGCATCCCAAGCCGGAAATCAGCGCCCTGCTCCAGCGCGACATCGTGAAGGAAGTCCGGGACGCCGGAGTGCGCGTGCTGAAGACGGACGTCGCCTGGGTGGGCGCGGGCTATTCCTTCGGCCTGAACGGCATTACGGACGTGGCCCAGATCATGACCTATTACGGGAATGACAGCCGTCCGTTCATCATCTCCCTGGACGGCTGGGCCGGGACCCAGCGTTATGCCGGCATCTGGTCCGGCGACCAGACGGGCGGCGTCTGGGAATACATCCGTTTTCACATTCCCACTTACATCGGGTCCGGGCTTTCCGGCCAGCCGAATATCGGTTCCGACATGGACGGCATTTTCGGCGGCAAGAACGCGCTGGTGAATGTCCGCGATTTCCAGTGGAAGACCTTCACCCCCATGGAACTGAACATGGACGGCTGGGGCGCCAATGAAAAGTATCCCCATGTCTTCGGCGAGCCCTACGCCTCCATCAACCGGTGGTATTTGAAGCTCAAGTCGGAACTGCTGCCGTACGCGTACAGTATCGCGGAGGAGGCCGTTTCCGGAAAGCCCATGGTCCGGGCCATGTTCCTGGAATACCCCAACCCCTACACCCTGGGGAAGGCCACCCAGTACCAGTTTATGTACGGCCCATATTTCCTGGTGGCTCCCGTCTACCAGGAAACGCGGGCGGATAAGGAAGGGAATGACGTGCGCCACGGCATTTACCTACCGGAAGGCCAGTGGATCGACTACTTTACCGGGGACCTGTACGAGGGCGGCAAGATTTACAATGATTTTAACGCCCCCTTGTGGAAACTGCCCGTGTTCGTGAAAAACGGCGCGATCATTCCCATGGCGAATCCGAACAACAACGTTGCGGAAATCAACCCGGACCTGCGCATTTACGAGCTTTATCCGCACGGCAATACCTCCTTCTCCACGTATGACGACGACGGCGTGACGGAGGAATACCGGGCCGGCAAGGGCGTGCGCACCCTGGTGGAATCCAGGGTGGACGACAAGAACAACGCGACCGTCACGGTTCATCCGGCAGCAGGGGATTTCACGGGCTTCCAGAAGAAGAAGGCCACGGAGTTCCGCGTGAACGTGACGCAAAAGCCGTCCAAGGTTTCCGCCAGGGTGGGGGAAAATGAAGTCAGTCTGGCGGAAGCGAATTCCAGGGATGATTTCAATTCCCGCGAAAACGTGTATTTCTATGACCAGGCTCCCAACCTGAACAGGTTTGCGACCAAGGGAAGCGATTTTGGGAAGAAGGTGATTGCCAAAAACCCGCAGCTGCTGGTGAAGCTGGCCCCGGCGGATATTACGGCTGCCCCCACCGTGCTTTCCGTGGAAGGCTTCCACTTTGAACCCGCTGAAAAATACCGTGTCTCTTCCGGCGCCCTGACCGCTCCCGCTAATGCCAGGGTGACGGAGGAAAACACGGCCGCATATACCTTGACTCCTTCATGGGATGCTGTTCCGAACGCGGATTTCTATGAAATCGAGTTCGGCGGAATGCTGTACACCACAATCAAGGGCACGGAATTCCTGTTTGAGGATTTGGAGGCGGAAACGCCCTATTCCTTCAACGTGCGCGCCGTCAACAAGGACGGCCATTCCGCCTGGACGGCCATCAGCGCGAAGACCAAGGCCAACCCGCTTGAGTTCGCCATTCCGGGGATCGAAGGCGAAACGAGCGTGGAAAACCAGGGCAATTCCCTGACGAAGCTCTTTGACTTCAAGGAAAAGGACGCGTGGCACACGAAGTACAACGAGAAGGCCGTGCCGTTTGACCTGGTTCTGGACCTGAAGACCATCAACAAGCTTGAGAAATTCCATTACGTTCCCCGTGAGGACGGCGGCAACGGAACGCTCCTGAAGGGCTCCGTTTCCTACAGCATGGACCGGGAAAACTGGACGAAGGCCGGAACGTTCCAGTGGGACAAGAATGGAGAAGTGAAGATCTTCAACTTCAAGGACGCCCCCACGGCGCGCTACATCAAGCTGAATGTCACGGAAGGCGTGGGCGACTACGGTTCCGGACGGGAAATCTACGTCTTCAAGGTTCCGGGCACGGAAAGCTACCTGCCGGGCGACATCAACAATGACGGCAAGATTGACCGGAACGACCTGACTTCCTACACCAACTACACGGGCCTGAGGAAGGGCGATTCCGACTTTGAAGGCTATATCAGCAACGGGGACATCAACAAGAATGGCCTCATTGACGCCTATGACATTTCCGTGGTAGCCACCCAGCTGGAAGACGAAGCCGACCAGCCCCAGGAGGAAGCCGCGGCGAAGGACGAGGAAGCCGAAAAGAAAGACGGCGATGAAGACAAGGAAAAGGCCGCCGCGAAGAAACAGAAGAAGGAACACGTGGACGGGAAGCTGGTGCTCAGTACTGATAAGAAGAAGTACGCCAAGGGAGACACCGTCAAGGTGACCGTGAAGGGCAGGAACCTACGCCTGGTGAATGCGCTGAGCTTTGCCCTCCCCTATAATCCGCAGGATCTGGAGTTTGTCGGCGTGGAGGTCAAGGGTATGAAGAAGATGGAGAACCTGACGAACGACAGGCTCCATACGAACGGGACCAAGGCCCTGTATCCCACCTTCGTCAACATTGGAGACAAGGAGCCCGTTGAAGGTTCCTCCGAGCTCTTTGTGCTGAAATTCAAGGCCCGCCGCGACGTGAAGTTCCAACCGAAGCTTACGGACGGCATGGTGGTGGATAAAAAGCTGAATACCAAGAAACTGTAACATGCTTCACTGATGCGGTCCGTGTCCCGGTTGGAAAGAGCCGGGACACGGGAGCCGCCATTTCCGGCGGGCGCCCCGCGGCTTTCACCGCCGCGCGGGCGCCCTTCCGCGTATTCCGGAAACAGGGGGTGACGCAATGAGGCGCCTTCCGCAGGCGGATGGCCCGTTTTTTGCTGGCGGGCCGGGCCTTTTCACGTATGTTGGGGGCGCCAGGCAGGCGCCCATGATGTCATGATTGGCCCCGGACTCATCTCCTCCTTCTGTTTTCTGATGACGGCCGCCCATTTTTTACGCGGCGGCGTAAATGCGGGCGTTATTTTGTGCCTGGCGCTGGCGGTCCTGTCTTTTTCCGGGTGCGGCTGGCTCCGCAGGAGCGTCACGTTCCTGCTGCTGGCCTCACTGGTTTTTTGGGGAGTGGAATCGGTCCATCTGGCCGGGATGCGGATCGTGGAGGGGCTGCCGTTTGTGCGCCTGGGCGCCATTCTCATGGGCGTCCTGCTGCTCCATGCCGGAGCCATTCTGTGGCGCAGCCGCGGGGAGAAGGGCTTGTCCGCGCCGGAGCTGGCGCGCAGCCGCGTGTTTTCCGCTTCCGTGGTGCTTCTGTTCGCGCTGGATGCACTGGCTCCTTTCCCCCTTCTGCTGGGAGAGCGCGTATTCCCATGGCAGGGCTTCAACGGACTGGCTATTCTGCTGCTGGCCTGGTGGGGCGGCTATTGCGCGGCGGGCCTGCTGAATCCGCAGGCGTCCCCCCGCAGGCGGCGCGTGATGTGGACCGTGTTCGCTTCCGTCTTTTTCCTGCAATTCCTGCTGGGCGTCACGGTAGCCTCTTCCCTGCTGATGACGGGCAGGCTCCACCTCCCCGTGCCGTTCATGATGCTTTCCGGCCCGGTGTACCGCGGAGAGGGGATGTTCATGCTGGCGCTGTTCAGCGTGTCCGTGCTTCTGGCGGGGAGCGCCTGGTGCAGCCATCTGTGCTACTTCGGGGTGTGGGACTGTCTGTCCGCCTCCTCCTCCCGCAGGAAGGGGCGTCCCGTGAAGGGGGGAAAGGATTCCCGTGACTGGAGATGGGTTTTTCTTGCCGCGGCGGCGGGGCTTCCGCTCCTGCTGGCCATCCTGGGCGTGCCGCTGGGGTACGCCCTGGCGGCCGCGCTTGCCGCGGCGCTGGCGGCTCCGTTTGCCTGGAAGAGAAGCTCCGCAAGCGGCGTGCGGGAATATTGCAGCAGGTTCTGCCCCATGGGCCTGGCGGCCAGCCTGCTGGGCAGGCTTTCCCCCTGGCGAATGCGCGTGGGGGAGGCATGCACCGGCTGCATGAAGTGCGCCTCCGCCTGCCGTGACCTGGCCATCTCCCGTGAGGGAGGGGTTTGCCATATTTCCCGCCGCTGCACCCTGTGCCGGGACTGCATTTCCCGGTGTTCCCGAGGCGCGCTTGGCTTCGGCATGGCCGGGCCCTTTTCCTCCGTGCCGTCCGCTCGGGCGGACCTGTACTTTGTAACGCTGATTTCCGTCATGCACGTGGTGTTTCTGGCGACGGCGAGAGTCTGACATTATTCAATCCGATCATGAGAGATACGTATACCCTGGAATACCCTTTTTGCGGAGGCTGGATAGAGCCCGCCCAGTGGCAGGCCATTCTGGAGGCCGTGGACGGCGGATGCCGCCTTGTTTCCTTCTCCACCCTGTCCATTCCCCTGGACGGGGAGGATGAGCAGGAATGCGTGCGGAAGGGAATGGCCCTGGCGGAGAAGCTTTCCCGCCTGGTTCCGTATACGGAACAGGCCGTGGATGTGGGGTCTTCCCTTTGCTGGGGGGAAAACCGGGACGCCTGGCTTCACTTTGCCGGAAAGCTGAACCGGTTTTCCTCCCCCGTTTCCTTCCCGGCATATGAAATACGCAGGAACCACGAATGCCTCTTCTCCTCTGATCCCAGGCCGGAAGAACGTTTCTCCGCCCTGCACAAGCGCGTCAGGATTTGCCTGGAAGAAGCCCCGCACCATGAATTCGGCCTGTTTTCCTGTGACCTCGGTTTTGCGGTGCCCAAGGGCGGCCATCCGGAAGGCGGCGTGCATTTGTTTGCCGGAGGCGGGGGCGGCATCCCCGCCGGCAGCCCGGCCCTGGCTCCGCGTGCCGCGTCATGGCTGGGGCGGTATTCCCTGCCGGAAGCCCTGAAGGCGGCGGCGGTGCTGGCGGCCTTGAATGAACGGTTCGGGGAAACGGAGAATCCACGCAAAAGGCGGCTGAAGTCATTGTTCGCCACCCGCGGCCTGGACTGGGTGCGGAACGAGTTGAAAAACGCCGGATTGTATCCGGGAGAAGGGGAGGAGCCGGAGTTTTCCTCTTCCGGGGAATGGAGCCGCAATGACTTTTACAACGGGTTGCTGGTGGCGCTCCCCTCCGGCTGCCTGGAGGATACGCCGGAATATGCGGTGGCTGCGGCGTTCCGGCGCGCGGCTCCCTTCCTGACGGCTCCGGTGCGCATCACGCCGCGCGGCAATCTCCGTCTTCATCCGGCGGACAGATGCGTGGCGGAGCGCATCAAGATGCTGCTGCGCGGTTCCAGGCGTTTTTCTCCGCTCTCCATAGAGTCCTGCTCCTGCCGCGGCCTGCCCGCCTGCCGGCGCGCCCGTGCCGCTTCCTCCCTGATTCATCAGGAGCTCAACGGCTGGCTGGAGGAAATCCTGCATGAATTCGGGCTGGATGACGAGCCCGTGGTGTTCCGGATTTCCGGCTGTCCCAACGGCTGCTCCCGCCCCCTGTTTGCGGAGCTGGCCCTGGTGGGACGGAGCGAAGGCGTTTACGACGTATTTGCCGGAGGCCGCCCCCAGGGTGACAGGACGGCGTTCCTGTTGCGCCGGGCCGTTCCCATCGGGAAGGTGCGGGAGCTGTTCCGGGAGACCTTCCGCCAGTTTGCCCTTGCCAAAGGGGAGAATGAGGCGTGGACGTTCGGGGAATGGGCCTTTGACCGCTTGCAGGCGGGGGAAGTGGGGCCGTGCTGCGCCCACCGTCCGTGAATTCCTCCCCCGGTGTGGGAATCAGTACGGTATTGCGCCGCTCCGCGGAGCGGTATGTGGCGATTTTTTGACCTGAAAATGGTTCAGGCGGTTTCCGGAACGGCTATGGTGGGGAATCATGTCCCTGTCCTCTTTTTTCTATGCCGCCTGTCTTGGCTGTGCCGTAGGTTCCGCGTATGGCGCGGAAGGCTTTTCCTCCTGGAACGGAACGGAAAGCGGTGCGGCTTCCCTGTCCGCCCTCTGGGCACAGAGCTACGGAGAGCATCCCGGCAACGTACATTTGTACAGGAATGCCGGGAATCCGTGGCTTCAGGAATTCAACGTGTCCCTGCGGGCGCAGTACCAGGCGGCGGCCGTAGCCCCCAACGGTTCTGAAACGAACCCCGGCTCCCACGGACGCACGGAGGAATGGCGGCGGCTGAGGCTGGGCTGGAACGCCAGGATGTTCCGGGACCTGAAGGTGGCTAATATCTGGAACATGGGCGGCGTGGACAGTCTGGGCTATTACAAGGGCGGCCGCTGGCACGACCACAAGATGACCCGCGGCAACCTTTACGAGGCCAATCTGGAATATTCCCTGCCGGGCGCTGTTGTGGGCGCGGGGAAGGTGCTCCCCGTCATTCTGGCGGAGAACCGCATTTCCAGTTCCAAGTACAAGCTGCCGGAGATTTCCGCCGTGGAAAACATGCTGGTGAGCGACAGTTCCTTCGGCGTCTGGAGCTATAATGACGAAAAGAAGGAGCCGCTGGGGTATTACGCGGGCCTGTGGTCCAATACGGACGAGAGAAGCCGTGGAACCTGGGGCACGTGGGAGTCCGTGAACATGAGCCTGGGCCTGTCCGCGCGAGCGGACGGCATGCTGCTGAAGGAAGGGCGGCTGTACTGCGACTGGATTTACAATTGGGGGGACATGAAGGACCGCCCCTACGACGGCAATTACACGGGGACCGGGGCGCGGAACGTGCTGGCCGTGTATTATTACGGAAAACAGGGGGCGTTTGAGCTGATGGCACAGGCGGTCTGGGCCTCCCGCCTGAAGGAGTATTCCTCCGGAGGAACCACGGTAGCCCCGTCCGACCTGGCGGGGCTGACCGTCATGCCGTCCTTCAACCTGACGGGGCGCGTGCAGGCGGTGGCGCGGTACCAGCTCGCATTCGGTCCGGACGCCGTGAAGCTGAACAAGCGCTATGCCTCCGTAGCGGAAAGGGGAGGGAACCGCGTGGATTGCTACCAGGCTGTGGCTGCGGGGCTGAATTTCTTTGTGTACAAGGATGATCCGGCCCGGCTGAAGATCATGACGATGGCGGAGTACGGACATTCCAGCGGCGGCCGTTCCCCGGGCCTGACGGGGTGGACGTTCATCTGCGGCGCGTACACGAATTTCTGACCGTGTCCAGCGCCGTTTATGTGACAACATTGCAACCAAGCAGCCCTTGTCCGGCGGCGGGGAAGGTTTTAGGTTGGCCCCGTTCCCGAAGGAAGGCCGCCATGGCGCGCAGGCCACCTTCAACGACCAGACAATACAGATTATGAATAAAGTCAGTTGCATCATCATGGATTGGGCCGGCACGGCCGTGGACTTCGGCTGTTTCGCTCCCCTGAACGTTTTTTTGAGTGTGTTCAGGGAAAAGGGCCTGGATATCACCTACAGGCAGGCGCGGGAACCCATGGGGTTGCTGAAAGTGGACCACATCCGCGCCATTCTGGAAATGGAGCCGGTGCGCGAACAGTTTGAACGGAAGTACGGCCGTTCCTGGAATGAATCCGACGTGCGGGAGCTTTACGCCGGTTTTGAAACGCACCTGTTCGCCTCCCTGAAGGATTTCACCACACCCATTCCCGGCGTGGTGGAAACGCTGGAGGGCCTGAAGGCCCAGGGCATGAAAGTCGGGTCCACCACGGGCTACACGGCGGAGATGATGGACATCGTGCGCCCCGGAGCCGCCGCCCGGGGTTACGTGGTGGACAACCTGGTGACGCCGGATGAAGTTCCCGCGGGGCGTCCCGCTCCATACATGGTTTACCGGAACATGATTGACCTGGAAGTTCCTTCCGTGAAGCAGGTGGTGAAGGTGGGTGATACGATGGCGGATATCCGGGAAGGGCTGAACGCGGGGGTGCACACCGTAGGCATCATTACGGGCAGCAATGAACTGGGCCTGGGCGAGGAGGATTATGAAGCCACGCCCGCAGAAGAATTGAACAGGATGAAGGAGGAAGTGCGCCGCCGCATGCTGGATGCAGGCGCCCATTACGTGCTGGATTCCATCCGTGAGCTTCCCGCCTGCATTGAAGAGATCAACGCCTCCATGAACCGCTAGCCTTTCAACCATCCATTAACCATGAGAAATTACCTTCTTCTTACCCCCGGCCCGCTGAGCACTTCCGAATCCGTCCGCCAGGCCATGCTTCAGGACTGGTGCACCTGGGACAAGGATTACAACGAGGGCGTGGTCACCGTCATCCGGGAACAGCTTTTGAAGCTGGCCGGGCTGGACGGCGAATACACCACCGTTCTTTTACAGGGCAGCGGCACCTATGCCGTGGAAGCCACGCTGAGCTGCGCCGTCAGGCCGCAGGACAAGCTGCTGATCGTCGCCAACGGGGCGTACGGCAAGCGCATGGGGGACATCGCCCGCCGCCATGGCCTGAATCACGTCCTCGTTTCCCTGAAGGAGACGGCGCCCGTGACGCCGGAGGCCGTGCGGCGCGCGCTGGAGGAGCACCCGGACATCACCCACCTGGCCATGGTGCACTGTGAGACCACCACCGGCATCCTGAATCCCGTAGAGGCCGTCGCCAGGGCGATCCGCGGCCGCGGCCTGACGCTCATCGTGGACGCCATGAGCAGCTTCGGCGGCATTCCCATTGACATCCGCAAGCTGGGAATCGACTTCCTGGTCAGCAGCGCGAACAAGTGCATCCAGGGCGTTCCGGGCTTTGGCTTCGTCATTGCCAGGCGCTCCTCCCTGGTCCGGTGCGAGGGGGCGTCCCGCTCCCTGTCCCTGGATTTGTATGACCAGTGGGCGGAGATGGAGAAGGGCCATGGCAAGTGGCGCTTTACCTCTCCCACGCATGTGGTGCGCGCCTTCTTCCAGGCCATGAAGGAGCTGGAAGAGGAGGGCGGCGTAGAAGCCCGCCATGACCGGTACCGGGAAAACCACGCGGAGCTGGTGGAGGGGATGCGCCGGAGCGGGTTCCGGACCCTGCTGCCGGACGAGCTCCAGTCCCCCATCATCACGTCCTTCCTGTACCCGGAGGAGGATTTTGATTTCCAGAAGTTTTACGAGGCCTTGAAGGAACGGGGCTTTGTCATTTACCCCGGCAAGATTTCGGAAGCCCCTACCTTCCGCATCGGCAATATCGGGGACGTGTTCCCGGACGATTTCCGCCGCCTGGCGGAGGCCGTGGCGGATATCCGCCGGAGCAAGTAGTTCCCTTCCCATCCATCAATTCCAGCGGGCCGCTGCGGCGGCCAGGAGTTTACCATGCTACAATTGAAAAATATCAAGAAAGTCTATAACGGAGTTCCCATTCTGAACGGCATTAGCCTGGACATCGGGAAAGGGGAGATCGTCTCCATCCTGGGGCCGTCCGGCAGCGGAAAGACCACGCTGCTGAACGTTATTCTGGGGCTGGCGGAGCTGGACGGCGGCCAGATCCTCTTTGACGGGGAGGACGTGAGCGGCACGCCCATGCAGCGGCGCGGCTTCAACATCGTGTTCCAGGATTACGCCCTGTTCCCCAACCTGAACGCCTACCGGAACATCACGTACGGCCTGAAGAACAAGCCGGGGGCCAGCTCCGCCCGGGAGGTGCGGGAGCTGGTGGAGCTGCTGGGCCTGAGCGAACATCTGGACAAGCGCATTGACCAGCTTTCCGGCGGCCAGAAGCAGCGCGTGGCCCTGGCCCGCACGCTGGTGATGAAGCCCCGCATCCTGCTGCTGGACGAACCCCTGAGCGCCCTGGACGGCGTCATCAAGGAGTCCATCAAGTCCCGCATCAAGACGATTGCCCGGGAGTACAACCTGACCACGATCATCGTGACTCATGACCCGGAGGAGGCCCTCACCCTGTCCGACCGGGTGCTGATCCTGAACGAAGGGGGCATTTCCCAGTATTCCACGCCGCGGGAAATCATTTCCAGCCCCAGCAACAGCTTTGTGAAGCAATTCATTCTGAACCAGCTGGAGATCAAGAGGAATAACATTCTTTCCCTCTTTGAGGGTTCCTATGCATAAAACCCAGATAGAAATCCGGGGCGTGTTCTGGGCGGTTGCCCTGGTGTTCTCCGTCTTCCTGGTCCTGCCCACGGCGCTGCTGCTGGGCAAGTCCTTCCTGGTAGGCGGGGAATCCGGCCTGGGGAATTATACGGCCATGCTGGCCAGCCCGGCATTCCTGGAATCCTTCGGGAACAGTTTTTTGATTTCCGGGGTTTCCGCGGCGCTGACCACCGCGCTGGCCTTTTTCCTGGCGTATGCCGTGAACAATACGGGGCTGCCGCCCTTGCTCCGCAAGTTCATTGCGGGAATGACGGTGGCGCCCATGTTCCTGCCCACCATCACGTACGGCTTCGTCATCATCTACTCCTTCGGCAGGGAAGGGCTGCTGACGCGGCTGCTGGGGTTCCAGGTGCTGGACATTTACGGCTTCCAGGGGATGCTGCTGGGCTACACCATTTACACGCTGCCGATCGCCTTCCTGCTGATCAACAACACCTTCAAGTATGTAGACAAGAACTTCGCCATCGTTTCCAAGGTGATGGGGGACGGCCCCGTTCGCACCTTCCTGGGAACGGCCGTGAGGCCGCTGGTGGGTACGCTGGGGGCGGCGCTGATCCAGTCGTTCACGCTGAGTTTTACGGACTTCGGCATTCCCGCCTCCATCGGGGGCAGTTTTGACGTGGTGGCCATCCATTTGTACAATGAAATGCTGGGGGCCATCCCGAACTTCGGCGGCGGCGCGGCGGTAGCCGTTTCCATGCTGCTGCCGTCCATCATCAGCATCCTGCTGATCAATTACCTGGAACGGTACAATTTCCGGTACAATAAGGTTTCACGCCAGGACATCGTTAAAAGCCCGCTGAGGGACGCCGTGTGCGGCGCCGGGTCCCTGGCCGTCATCGGAACCATCGCGGCGGTTTTCGCGGTCATGTTCGTGGTGCCTTTTGTCAGGAACTGGCCTTATGAAGTGGAATTTTCCATGGACCGTTTCATGCGCATCCTGTCTTCCCGCGGCCTGCTCTCCATTTACGGCAATTCCCTGTGGGTGGCCCTGCTGACCGCTCTGCTGGGCACCCTGCTTTCCTACGGCGCCGCGCTGGCCTCCGCGCGCTCCGGCCTGGGGAGGGTGGCCCGCGGCGCGATTGATGGAATCGCCGTGGTGACCAACACCATTCCGGGCATGGTGCTCGGCCTGGCGTTCCTGTTCGCCTTCACGGGAACCAGCCTGCAAAACACCTTCCTGATTCTGGTGCTCTGCAACGTGGTCCATTTCTTTACCACGCCCTACCTGATGGGCAAGAGCTCCCTGGAGAAAATGAACAAGGGCTGGGAGGCCACGGCTTCCCTGATGGGTGATTCCTGGCTGAAAACCCTGTGCCGGGTTGTGGTGCCCAATTCACTGGGAACCGTACTGGAAATGTTCAGCTATTATTTCATCAACAGCATGATCACGATCAGCGCCGTCATCTTCCTGGTGGGCGCCAGAACGGCCGTGCTGACCACCAAGATCAAGGAATTGCAGCATTACGCGCAGTTTGACTCCATCTTTGTGATGTCCCTCCTGATTCTGGCCACGAACATTCTGGCCAGGGTCATTCTGGGCGGCATTGCCGCCAGATGCACTAAAAAACAATAAGATACCATCATGAAAAGACAATCCACCATGGTTGCCTGCGCGCTTGCCGCCGTTTCCGGAGTCCTTCTGTGCCTGGGCGGCTGCAACCAGAGCCCGGAGGTAGTGATTTATTCCAACGCGGATGAAGAATCCCGGCTCGCCATGCAGGACGCCCTGGACAGGGCCGGATTTTCCGGACAGTACATTTTTTCCTCCTTCAGCACCTCCGAGCTGGGCGGAAAGATCATGGCGGAGGGCAGCAACATTGAGGCGGACGTGATTACCGCCTCCACCTACTACCTGGAAAGCGCGCAGCAGGGCCACCGGATGTTCGCCCCCCTCTCCTTCACGTTTCATGCCCTGGAAAAGACGCCCGGTTTCTGCGCGCCCCTCACGGCGCAGGAAGGGGCCATTTTCATCAATACGAGGGCGCTTCAGGAGAACGGCCTTCCGCGGCCCGCAGCCCTGAAAGACCTGGCCAGCCCGGTGTACAGGGGCTTCATCTCCATTCCCAACATCCGCAGTTCCTCCACGGCATGGCTGATGGTCCAGGCCCTGGTCAGCGCGTACGGGGAGCAGGAGGCGGGGCGCCTGCTGCACGGCATGATGGAGAACGCGGGGCCTCATCTGGAAAATTCCGGTTCCGGACCGCTGAAGAAGGTGCGCGCCGGGGAGGTGGCGATTGCCTTCGGCCTGCGCCACCAGGCCGTGGCGGACAGGAAGGCCGGCCTCCCCATTGATTACGTGGACCCGGCGGAAGGCAATTTCATGCTGACGGAGTCCGTCTGCGTGACGGACAAGGGAGCCGGAACCAACCCGCTGGCGATGAAAATGGCGGAGGTGCTGGTTCATGGCGCGCGCCCCGGCATCCTCAAGGTTTATCCCGTGCCGCTGTATGAGGGGGAAGCCTCCGGAGAGGAGGCCAGATCATCCAACGTGAAGGCCTTTCCCGAACCGCTGACGGTGGACTTGCTGAAGAGGCACCAGGCGTTGATGAATTAGGTTTTCTCCCGGCAGACAGAGGAGAAATTCAGGCCGCGGAACAGGGTTTCCGCGGCCTGAATGCGTTGGTGAGGCACGGTTTCCAATGGCCGTTCGGAAAAGATAAATTTGGTTTCAGAAGGTCATTTTTGCTGTTCATTGATGAATTTATTGAGTATTTAAAGTTTTTAGTATGATTTTTGAATGACCGTTAAATTTATTAAAGTCACTAAAAAAGACAGGGTCTGCTACGCTCCGGTGCCGGAGCCGGTGGAACAGGGGGACAAGCTGGAAATCATGGAAATGAAGGAGGGCTCCTTTTCCCCGCCGGTAGGGAAAGCCCCTGCGGTTTCCCTGTCCAGGAACCCCATGGTGTTCGTCAAAATGAACGACGGCTTCCAGCGCATCCTGATGAAGCACATCCTGTACGTGGAGGCCGCAGGGAGTTACTGTACGCTGCATGTGCACGGCATGTCGTCCATTCTGGTCTCCGCCCCGCTGGCGCGGGTGGCCGAACACCTGGACGGGGAATATTTCATCCGCGTGCATCGTTCCTATCTGGTTAATAAATTGCACATAGAGTCCATTGCGGGTAATTTCCTTCAGGTGGGGAATGTCTCCATCCCCGTCAGCAAGTTCATGAAAAAGAAAGTGCTGGGGAGCCTGAACATGCTGTCGTTTTCCAAATAGCTGCCGGCCATGCCCTGCCGGCGGTCCGGGAAGGCGGAACAGGCCTTCCGGACAGGCGGAATGGAAAAGGCTCCGGAATGCTCCCATGATCACAACGTCGCCGGAAGGCGGCACATCATACTAACCTCAACCAGAAAATAAAATAATATGGCAATTGATAAATCAGCAGCAGACGTGGCGACCGCCTCCCTGCAGTCGCTGCCTTTCGGCAGCATCATCGGCGGCCCCCTGGTGGCCTGTGTGGAAGCCCAGGCCCAGGCGGCCCGGACCTCCTGGGAGTTCATCCAGAATGTGGGACTGTATACGGAGGGAGAAGAGAAGAAGACGGTGAACGTCTCCTTCCAGTTCCTCAAGGACGGCCACATGGCTCAGATCACGGTTCCCCTTCTGACCATCGTCCCCATCCCCTACATCGCCATCAACTCCATTGACATTAACTTCAAGGCGAACATCAGCGCGTCCGCCGCCAGCACGGAAACGGAGAATTCCTCCAGCGCCGCTGACGTCAAGACGTCCGCCTCCGGAGGATGTGCCTGGGCGCGCGCCAAGATGAACGCCAGCTATTCCAGCAAGAAGGACTCCTCCGCTACGAAGGATTCCAAGTACAGCGTGGAATACACGATGGACGTGGCCGTTCATGCCGGACAGGACAGCATGCCCGCCGGGATGGCCAAGGTGCTGGAAATGCTGAACAACAGCATTTCCGTGGTATCTCCCACCGGTTCCCTGGAGGTGCAGCATGCCATTCAGGACGATGGAAGCGTGAAACTGATGACCTCCTACAAGAACAAGGAAGGCCTGTTTGAGCCGGACGCCATCACCCTGCGGATAGGGGATGCCACGGACGCGTTTGATAACGGTGCGGGGAATGAAACCAAGATTGTGAAAACGGATTCCGGCAAGGAATACACGATTTCCAAGGAAGACGCCAAGAACTGCACGGTGAGCGCCGGAGAGCTCAAGAGGAAGGTGGCCGTGGCCGCCACGCCTGCACAATAACCGGAGCATAACGATTTCTCTTCCATCCCAGAGCCATGTCTCGTCTGAATCTGATCGTCGAATCCCTGCTGAGGGACATTATTGAAGCGCAGCACGCGGCGAACTGCCATGCGGCGGGGCTGGCGCGCCAGTACGGGAAGCACGGCGGTGTGCGTGGCTTCCAGCTTCCCAGCGCCCAGATAGGGTCCCTGGAATTCGATTTGAAGTATGCGGTGACGGGAACCTCCGGGGTGGAGGAGAGGCAGGTGCTGGATGCGGAGCAGTGCAGCCTGTTCCAGCAGGAACTGGCGGAGCGCGTGCCTGCATATGCCATCCGTTCCATTGTGATGGCCGTGGTGCACTCCAATCTCCCGGCGGATGAGGCAAGAAGTGATTTTTCCTCCCTGCTTGCCAGGGAGGAACAGTGGAAAAGGAATTTCTGCCTCTACCTGGGAAAGAAGATCTCTGCGGCTGTTTCCAGCCATGAGGGGGCCCTCCTGCGGGCGGACTCCGGACTGGACAAGGGATTGCTGGCAGAACTTCTGGCGGATGTGGCGGAGAAGGAATTCATGGACAATCCCGATCTGGCCGACCTGTTCCAGGGTGCCCAGGGGGATGCCCTCAGGCAGGAGTGCCGCGCGAACCTCCGGGAAGGCCTCTCTTCCTTCATTGACGTGCTTGCGGAAAAATATGCGTTCACCCGGCAGGTAAGCAATGTGGTGGTGGACGTGGAGGTGGAGACGGAAAAGCTGAAAAAGATGCCGGAGAACTCCATCCAGACGCTTCACCTCAACATCGCGCCCGCAGCCGTTCCCGCCGTCCTGGCGGAGCAGAATGACGTTTCCGGACTGGCCGCACAATAGTGATATATTATGAGTGATTCTACAAACAATAAGGTGAACGGGCACATCATGAGCCTGCAGCAGTTGATCTCGGCCCCGCTGGTCGCGACGATTGATGCGGACGCGATGTCCACGGAACGCTACATGAAGCATTTCATGTCCCTGGCTTTTGAGTCCTACAATCCTGCGGACGGTTCCACAGGCGCGTTAAGGCTCATCAGCTTTAATTTTACGGACAGCGACGCTTCCGGCGGCGCGGAGAAGAAAGTCAGCGTGCCGCTCATCAGCCTGGTGACGCTGCCTCTGCTGCAAATCAAGCAGGCGGACTTTGACTTTGACATCAACATCATTGACGCAGTCGCCTCCGCTCCGGATGAACGCTTTTCCCTGAACAAGGGTGAGGTGGATTCCTCCGCCGGGAAGGGGCAGGACGACGGGCTGAACTTCCGCGCTTCCCTGGCGCCCCAGTCCGGGAGGGGCTCCTCCTCTTCCTCCCTGCAGGCGAATATGAAAATCCATGTCACCATGCAGCAGGCGGACATGCCTTCCGGCTTGTCCCAATTCCTCCAGCTGACCTCCAGGCCGCATTATGAAGATTCTCCCTCCCAGGAGAAAAAATAACTAATTGAAAGAAAAAACATGGACCAGAAAACCACTTATTCCTACCAGCGCACTCCGGGGCTTGACTGCCCCAAATGCGGAGTGTATTTCCCCACAACCATTCCGGACCTGTTGTCCGGCGGCATTGAATGCCCCCACTGCGGGCTGAAGCTTTCCATTGACCGGAAGACTTCCGACCACGCCATGCAGGCCCTGGAAAAGTTCCAGGCCACCATTAACAAGCAACTCCCTGCCGCCTCCCTGTCATGAAGAGACTATTGATCATGCTGTCCGCCGTGCTTTGCATGGCTCTGCCCCCTCTTTCCCTGGCGGAGATGCAGCAGCGGGAACCGGGCCAGCTGGCCGCCGCGTGGCAGGACGTGAAGAAGCAAATTTCAGGCGACGGCCAGACCATCCGTGTGAGGGACGGCGCCAGGGCGCTTGAACTGCTGGGAGAGCTGGGCGTTTTCTCCGTTCCGGAGAATGGCGTGAAGCTGTCCCGCGGCAGCCTGACTATTACCGTCACGCGCGGGAAGAAGGAGGACCGGGTGTTTTATGTGCTGGCCGTCACGGAAGAGGACGGGACAAGGCGGGAAGTGAAGCTCGTTTCCGCCCCCTGATGGCGCGGGAAGAATGCGTTCCTTCCGGAGGGAAGGTTATTCGCTCTCAAAATCCCACACGCGGCGGCGGGCGTTTTTCTTCGTCCGTCCGCCGTTGGCCTTGCGGAAGGGGTCAAAAAGCGGGTCCAGCCCGTTACCCTTCAGCAGCAGGCACTGTTCCATCAGGCGGCCAAGTTTTCCCTTGGGAAAGCCCTTGGCCTGGAACCATGCCAGGTATTCCTGGGGCACGTCCATCAGCGGGCACCCCTTGGGCGGGTACTTGGCCGGACCGTACATGCCGAAGGGGACGTGGGTCTGGGCGATTTCCTCCACCAGTTTTCTCAAATCTTCCGCGTCCGGTATTTTGGGATCGTTCATGGGTTTTGCAGGATGAATTGTTGAAGGCTTTCCGCCAGCCGCGCCGGAGCTTCCAGGGGAAGGCGGTGGCCGGCGTGGGGAATGATGACGGCTTGTTCCCCCGCCGCCCGGCGGGCCAGGGCAGTGAATTTGGGATCACGCTCCCCGGCTATCCATAACTGGGGAACAGGGGATTGCTTCAGGAGCGGGGCCAGGTTTTTCTGGGCGCCCACGGACCAGTCAATAAACGCGCGGGAGACGGACTTGCGCCACGGTTTCAGGGAGGAGCGGCCAGGGTTCCCCGCTTCCCCGCCAAACACGGCCTGCGCGTCCCATTCCCTTAAAAAATCCTCCCACGGAGCGGAGAGGCATTTGACGGCCCATTCCGCATCCTTTGCGCGGCGCGCGGCTTTTTCCTCTTCATCTTCCAGCCCGGGATTGGCGCTGACGAATACGGCGCCTTTCCAGAGGGGGGGATGGGCCAGAACGGCCTGCATGGCCAGCCTGCCTCCCAGGGAATAACCGCAGAGCCAGGGATGCTTGTCCTGGGCGGCTATTTCAGAGCACAGCACGCGCCCCATGTCCTCCAGGCTCTTGGGGCAGCATTCCAGATACTTCCACAGGTTCAGGGCGCGGGCCTCGATTCCTGCGGCGCGCAGGGCTTCCATGGTGGGCTTCCAGTCCGCCGGAGAGCCCAGGTTGCCGTGCAGGAGCCAAAGCATGGTGAAAGCCCTTTCCTACTTCACGCCGTATCCGGCGAGGCCGTTCATAAACATCTGGACGGAGATCATGATAAGCACCATGCCCATCATCCGCTCCAGGGCGATTGTTCCTTTTTCCCCCAGCAGGCGCAAGAACTTCTGCGCAATGAAGAGCACCACTCCGGAAAGGAGCCATGCCGTCACGATGGCCCCGGCATAAGTCATCTGGGAAATGCTGTCCGGGCTCTGGGAAGCATGCAGCATGATGATGGCCAGGGAGGAAGGTCCGGCCATCAGAGGCATGGCGATGGGAACGATGAAAGGCTCTTCCTGGCCTGCCGTTCGTCCGGCGGAGGCAAGCATGTCCTTGGCCGGGAATACCATGCCCAGCGCCACGAGGAACAGCAGAATGCCTCCTGAAATGTTCAGGGTGGCCGGTTCCAGCCCCAGCAGGTTCAGCAGGAATTTGCCGGAAAAGAAGAACAGCAGCAACAGGCTCAGCGCGAACACAAGTTCACGCATCAGAATGGCCTTTTGCCGGGCCGGAGAATACTTTTTCAGCATGCCCTGAACCATCGGAGCCAGTCCCACGGGATCAATGACGATGAACAGGAGAATAACGGTGGAGAGGAAATCCTGCATGGAATACGCCCGTTGTAAACGATACGGGCGCGTGCGTCAAAGGGAACCGTTGGCAGCGGAAATTTTCCCCGCTTGGCCAGCTGTTTTTCCCCAGCGCCGGAGCGGGGTCTTTATATCCGGAAAGCGGTTTGAGGGACTTTGGGCGGCTTTGCATATGAGACCATATCTTTTTAATATGGTAGGAAGGTTATTAAGGCAAGCATCCTTTGGGAGGCGGGAAAAGCTATTGAGGAAAAACTCCTTTAGGAGATCGGCTTACTGGTTCAAAATCTTTCCTGCCTACATACTTTCTCCAGATCCCCGGCTCTCCATATCCATCCCGGAAGCTTACTTCCAACTCGTACTTCTTTCCGTTGAAAAGACGTGGAAAAGGGCCAAGATAGACCAACAATGAATACGCATCCTTGATGAGCACTTCATGTTTTTCTCCCGGTTGTAACGTAATGAAGTGTATGGAGTTCGCTCTCCGTTCAATTTGATACCCGGCTCCATACCAAGCTGTGGGCTTGTCCATCTTCTTCCCGTTTCCCGTTTTTAAAAAAATCTTTATGGAAATATTCGGGCCATAATCCTTGAGGGGATAGAAGTCATCAAAAAGGCGAACGGTTTTTTCGCCTTTGTTTGTGAACACCAGCTTGAAGTCCGGGAAAGTCTCTCTTGCGTCAAACTCGGTCTTTTCCATCACCACGGAACATTCGATCCCGTTGTCGGCCATGTCCCCCCATGCCGCAGCATGGAAGGACAGGCTTGCCAGAAGTGCTAAATACCGGAAGATTTTTTTCATCACAGCACGAGTTTAGCCGTCGCCCGGAGACCCCCCAGGAAACAATCCTTACCCTGCTGATTATAGTAGCGCGTTTCGAGTTCACAAGAACATTGTTTCCAGTCTTCTAGATTGACTTCATCCAGGCACACCGGAATTGTCACACTGTATTCCTGGCCCGGGGAAAGCTCCCGGTAGTTCAAGGGCCGCTGGAAGGTGATATTCCCCATTTTAGCGTTCAGGATGCGAGCATCCCCCTGTTCTGTCCTCAATACCGTTACAAAGAAGTAATCGGATGTTTCGTCATTGATTTCGTCCGGAATTCGGATAGGTTCGTTTTCTTCGTTGCGGAAGCAGGCAGTGATCCTGCCTTCCGTAAACCGGGAGGTATCCGCAATAGAGAGGGTCAAGGGTGCCGATTGATTAGCAACGGCCATGCTCCGGGATTTCTCCTTGTTGACTGGAGGCAGAAAACAGGGAGGCTCAATGGTTCCCGGTTCCGTGACTACTCTGGGTACATTTTTCCAATCCATAGCATCCGCTAAGAGGATAACCTTGCGGGTTGCCTCATTCAAAACTTTCTGACCGGCACAGTAGGGCCTATCATTGGCTCTGTCCGGCAACTGTATGACATATTCGGCGGTCGCAATAGTGAGATTTGTACTGGCCAAATCGGCGTATCCACTCATTAAGGTTATAACTTTATCCATATCCTTATAGGTGTCACAAGAAAAAGTTCGTTCTTCGAGTTTTTCCTGTATTTTCATCTCCTTCCAGTAGTAATTAAAAGCGTCTTCCCATTGTCTACGATGGTGTTCCTCGTGGGCGACAGAAGCTTCTGGCGTGTGCCAAGTCCCAACTCTTCCGCGAGCTTGGTAGCCGTTCATTTCATTGACCGCTTCAATAGCTTCTTCTTCAGAAAGAGGAGGAGTAATGAGAGGATTCATAAAATTATCATTGAAAATCGTAATTTTTGCTCCAGCAGAAGCGGAAACAACACGACACTTCCATACATTTTCATCCTTATCCTGACAGACTGTTACACAAATTTTGGGAGGAATTGGGTTCGTCTTACAAGAATCAATTTCTGGGGAATAGATAATTTCCGGACTTTCAAATTCCAGTTTTACTTCCTTTGATTCTTCACATTTGATGTCGGATTCTTTCTCAATCGTCCACAGCTTGATTTTGGGAGACGGCGAGAATTCCCGCTTCATCGTCGAGTTGCCTTCGTACTTCCCTGCCTGGATGGGTTCCTTGTCCATCGTGACGTTGAACGCAACTGCGTTGTTGGTGGTGGGGTCGTAGGCATTGTTGGTACACGACAAAGCCACCTTGTAATAACCGGCTTTCAAATATCTGGAGGCCGTTTCAATATTCAGTTTACCGTTGGGTTGTGTTCCATCCTTCTTACAGAGTTCTTCGCCAGCAATGGTAAGGCTTCCGGTGTCGTCGGCTTCTATGCCGAAATAATACAGGCCGTTTTCTTCGACCTTGATGAATATTTCCGGAGCACCGGGACAAGTGGCGTGTTCGCACTCCGAACCGTCAAAGGTGAACGTCATCGCATCGACTCCGAGCTTTTGGGGGATGAGAGCCTGGTACCCGTCGCAGATGACTTTCGGGCCAATAGCCTTGTTTAGAGGAATATAGTTATTCATTTTCCTGATAGTTTCTTGTTTGCGAACTAAACATTTAGTTCTTCAATGAACGTGAAGAAATCATGGAACAGTAACAACACGCCTCAGACGTGATGAAGAAGAAATCTCCGGTTATCTCCAATAAAAATGGCGGGTGCCGTTCAGCACCCGCCAAGGTAGGTTACAGTAGTTGGAATGTGTTCAGGCTGTTTCTGCGCCCGTGTGCTCCGGGTTACGGAAAAAGGGGCCGGAATATGGATTCAAGGCGGGGAGGAAGAAATCCGGTCTGTCCGGCGGGGAGTTTCCGCCCTGGCCGGCATGCGGAGCGCTTCCGTTTCCGGAGTTACAGAAGGAGGTCCTGGATGTTGTCCGAGGAGATGACGCCCGTTTCCGTGGAGGACAGCACGCAGAGGGCGTCCACCAGGTTTTCCTGGCCCAGGGCCAGCCCGGCTTCCTCCACCAGCACATCGTCAATGTTCAGGGTTGCGAAGGACATGGGGGCTGTTTCCGGAGCAGAGGGTTCCATCAGGGCGGCAATGCCGATGACGGCAGCCACCAGGGCCGCCGCTGCGGCGCCCCAGATGCGGAAGGAGTTCCGCTTGAAGTGACGGATGGATTCCACCGGAACGGCAGGAGCGTGTTCTTCCCCGGCAATACGCATCATGACCTTGCGGGCAAAATCATCCCCCGGCGCAGGCTGGGAGGCATGGCCCAGAATCTGCCAGAGTTTTGTATCGTCCTGTTTGTTCATTGTGGTATTTCTGCTGAGGTTTCTATGAGGAAAAACCCCGGAAAGCGCGTCCGGTTTCTTGACGGCGTCATTTTTTCCGTTCCGCCGCCCGTCTGATGACGGGGGCCAGTACGGCGGCGATGCGTTCATAACCGGCCGCGGAGGGGTGGAGGCCGTCATTGGAAAGTTCTTCCGGAACGCGTCCGGAGGCATCCGCCATGACGCGGCCCGGTTCCGTGTAAATAAAGCCTTGTTCCGCGGCCAGGCGGTCCAGGAGAAGATTGATGGAGGCAATGCGTTCCGCCGTGCCTTCACGCGTGCTGTTGCGCGGGTAGAATCCCTGGAGGATGACGGCGGCCTTTTCCAGTCTTCCGGTTATTTCCCGGCAAACGGCGCGGATGCCCTCCATGATTTCCGCGTCCGTGTTTTCCGTGAGGTTGTTCGTGCCCAGGAGGACCACGCATACGGCATTGTCCGCCGCGCCGTCCAGCTCGCCGTGGCGGAGCCGCCACAGGGCGTTTTCCACCCGGTCATAGCCGAAGCCCAGATTGGCCGCCGTCATTCCCTCCGTGCATCTGCTCCATGTTTCCGGGGATTTCTGAAGGATGTCCCGGTGCGGCTCATCCACGGGCGGCCCTCCCCAGAAGTGGGTGATGGAGTCACCAATGAAGAGGAGGTCCGGATGCGTTTCCCGCACCAGGCGGCACGCGGCTTCATGGCGCGCGGCCCAGTCATAAATCATGAAATCCCGGTTCTGGGTGCAGGGAATCAGCGTGGAAGGAACGGGGCGGGCGGGAGGAATGCCCGGCATGATGAAGGTTTCCGGTTCCGTAAGCCCGCGCTTCCCCTGGAACAGGCGGTAACGGATGCGCGTGCCGGGCGGAGCCTGCACCGGAGCCAGGTAACGGCCCTGCGTGCAGAGCATGCGGGGGGAGTCCGCATTTACGTCCATGCGGATGACCGCGCCCGGAGGGGCGTTTACCGTGCAGAGTTCCAGTTCTCCGGCGCTGTTCAGGACGGCGCGGATTCCGGGGGGTGGAGAAGGCTTTGTCATGAGACGTCGCGCATGTGCTGGCGCATCTGCCTGCGGCCGATGGAGTCCGGTCCGCGCCCGTCCTGCATGCAGTAGTTTACGGGGCGGCTCTGGGAGGCGCCGTGCGGAGCGCCCAGGCGCTTGTCCGGTTCCGACGGCAGCAGATGCACCACTCTCTTGTTTTTCCAGGCCAGCCACAGCACCACCACGGCCGCCAGCGCGGAGACGTGCAGGATAATTCCGGCCACATTGGCCAGGGCGAAAGACATCCAGGCCTTCATCATGGCATGGAGGTGGGATTCACGCGCTTCCTCCGGCTCCTGGATGGTGATGTTGGCCTCCGGGATGCTGGCGGGGTTGTCCGGGTCCAGAGCAGGCAGCGTGGGCCTGGGGGCGGAGGCCATGTCCGCCTCCGTCCTCCGCGCCAGGGAGATCATGGCTTCAATGAGTTCGTCCTGCGGGTGGGTGAAGCGGGAGGCGTCCTGCTTTACCTGGTACAGGAGGTCCCGGCGGCCCGCATCTCCAAGCTGGGCGCTCAGGTCCGGGTCCAGCGCGATCTGGGCGCTTTTAATGTCACCCATGTGGAAATGGAGCAGCAGGTTGCGCTCCTTGTTCCTGAAAATCTGGCGGGCGATGGTGGGGGCATTGACGGAGGGGGGGACCTTCTGCCCGGCGGCGAAGATGCTGACAAACAGGTTGACGTTGTAACGGGACTTGATGAGCTTGATGAGTTCAATGACGTCATTGCTCTCCACTTCCGTGAGAAGCTTCTGGGGGTCAATCAGCCCGGTGGAGGTCCGGATGTAATCCGGAAGAAAATATTCGTTCACATCCGTGAAGTCTTCCGGAACGGGGTCCACGGCGGGGGAATCCGCACTGGCGGCGGGTTCCGGCACGGAGGGGGACGGGGCTGCCGCCGCGTCCACGGGGGGAAGCAGGGGGGCGTGGGCGTCCCACCAGGTTCCCTTCATCAGGGATTGCTGGTCGCGGGGCGTCCATTTCAGGGCCGGGAGCTCCTGGGCCGTGGCTGCGCACACGGCCGCCGCCAGCAGGAAGGGGAGGAACGGGAATTTCATGCGCCGCCTCCTTTCCGGTCCGCGGGGGGAGGGGGCGTCAACCCGTAGCGCATGGGGTGCCTGACCTTGGAGCGCGCTTTCCGGGCCACAAGCTGGACGGCATCCTTCATGATGGAACCCACGGCCTGGAGCAGCATGCTTTCCCGCAGGGGAATGCGGGCCTTCATGATGGATTTGTTGATCAGGTCCGGTTCCACGTACGGGTCCAGTTCATATCCCCACATGAAGCAGGCCGTATCAGTGCGCACGTCCAGCACCAGGATCAGGAGCCACTGCGGGTCCAGGGGACCCCGGTGGTTGGGGAAGCCGGCCTCGTCCACCGTCAGGTGGTTCATCATCCAGAAGCTGTGCGGGATGAGGGAGAAGGGCTCCAGGATGTTGGGGAAATAGACGGAAAGGAGGACGGGGGGGATGCGCCGTTCCAGCTTCTCCAGCAGGGCGTTCAGCTTTACGCGGTCCTGCTGCCGGAGGGCTCCGGCGTTGTCGCATACGCGGCGGTAGGGGATGGAATCCCTGCCGTATTTCCTGTCCAGGTTCTCCAGGGAAAAGCCGCAGTGAGGGCACAATGATTCCGCCCCGCGGTGGAAATTATGTAAACACTTCGGACAAGTCGGCACGGGGAAAGTTTAAGCACGAAATTCGCTGCCGAAAAGGCTAATTGTCAGAAAGAAATCATGTATGTCTCAATCTTCCAGATTTTCTTTTGTCACACGGTAAATGGCAGCGCACCTGGGACACGTGACTTCCAGTTCCTCTTCTCCCTGGAACAGGTCTTCCTCCCGTTCCTGAAGAGCCTTCAGCGTCGGCAGGATGCGGTCCAGCGTGCAGCCGCAATAAAAGCGGAACCTGCGCGTTTCAAGCACGCGCGTGTCTTCATTCTCTTCCAGATGGGCCAGTTTTTCACAGGTGAGGGAGGCCAGCCACTCTTCATCTGCGTCCGGCTGGGCCGTCACCATGGTGTAGCATTCATCCGGCAGTTCAATGCAGCGCGCGTTCCTCTGCTCGCTCTGCTTGTAGAATTCCTCCACCCACTGGGCCGGAGTGGTTCCGGGAATGGGAACCACGGAGTAACGCGGTTCAAAGCCCTTGCGGAGCATGGTGGCGTAAAGGGTGTTTTCCTCCGGCTCCTTGATATCCTGCGTGAAGATGCGCCCCACCACGGATTCCGTCAGAGAGGAGCCCGTGACAAACAGGTTGGCCACGGCGGGCGTCTTCAGGTTCACCGTCCAGGCGTGCTGTTCCGCCCAGGGGCGCGCCACCATGTAGAGGGTGAAATAGGCCATCAGCTCTTTCAGGAGGCTGTCGTAAGGCTCCTCGTTGCGCAGGCCATACTGCATGAGATGGAGGTAGTAGTCCGTGAACAGGGGGGAGAATTTCGCCTTCAGCACCAGGCAGTTGCGCTCCCGGACAAAGATGGATTCAACCGTAACGAATTCTTCTACCAATTCTTCGCTCATATCATATAAATTCAGCTCTTTCCCGCAGAAAATCAACCGTTCCTCCTGTCATTAGCGGGGATCATGACAGGTAGCCGCCGCGCGGCTGTTCCCTTTACGTACCCGGTAAAAGAGTAAAAGGAAACTGGCGTGGAAATAACGGCGCAGGCCCGGCGACTGCACGCAATACAGTCTTTACCATGCCTTTCCGCGCGTTTAACATGCACCCATGGCAACCGACAAGAATATCACCATCCATACTTCCAAGGGCGACATCAAGCTCACGGTGTTCGCTTCCAAGACGCCTGTGACGGCGGCTTCCTTCCTGAACCTGGCTTCCAAGGGATTTTATGACGGTCTCAAGTTCCACCGCGTGATTCCGAATTTCATGATTCAGGGCGGCGACCCCACCGGCACGGGCATGGGCGGTCCCGGCTACCGTTTTGAGGACGAATGCCGTCCGGACCTCAAGCATGACGGCCCCGGCGTGCTTTCCATGGCGAACGCCGGCCCCGGCACCAACGGTTCCCAGTTCTTCATCACCCACGTGCCCACTGACTGGCTGAACGGCAAGCACACCGTCTTCGGCAAGGTGACGGAAGGACAGGACGTGGTGGACTCCATCGAGCAGGGGGATACCATTTCCGGTATCACCATGGAAGACGCTGCGGACGACTTGTTCACGGAGCAGGCGGACCGCATCGCCGCATGGGACAAGGCCCTCGGCAAATAAGGCTGCCTCCAACTCATTCAGGCGGCGGAAAGGCGTTTTTAACCGCGCCTTCCGCTGCTTTCTTCTCTCTACTCTTCCGGTACATGGTTCTGGCCGTTCAAAATCTGCGCGTACAGTATGGCGCGCGCGTTCTGTTTAATGATCTCTCCTTTACGATTGAGGATGGGGAAAGAATTGCCCTGGCGGGCCATAACGGCGCGGGCAAGTCCACGCTGATGAAGTGCATCGCCGGACTTAATGAACCGGATTCCGGTTCCATCATCAAGGCCAGGAACTCCCAGGTGGGTTATCTGCCCCAGGAGGGCATCCACGTCCGCGGGCGCAGGCTCATTGATGAAGCCATGTCCGCCTTTGCGGATTTGATGGAACTCCAGACGCGCATTGACGCGCTGACGAAGGAGATGGCGGAGCTGGACCCGCGCTCCGCCGCGTATTCCGAGGTGCTTAATGAGATCGGGGAGCTGGAGCTGGTGCTGCACGCCCATGATTCCGCCCGCCTGCGTCCCCGCACGGAATCCATCCTGCGCGGGCTGGGGTTCAAGGACCGGGACTTTGAACGGGACTGCGGGGAATTTTCCGGCGGCTGGCAAATGCGCATCGCCCTGGCCAAGCTGCTGCTCCGGGAGCCGGAAGTACTGCTGCTGGATGAACCGACGAACCACCTGGACATTCAGTCCCAGCGGTGGATGGAACAATACCTGCGTACCTACCGTGGCGCTATCATCCTTATTTCCCACGATGTGGCGTTGCTGGATTCCCTGGTTTCCCGCACCATCGCCTTTTACCATGGCCGGGCGGAGGAGTACGCGGGCAATTTCTCCTATTTCCTGAAGGAAAGTGTGCTGCGGAAGGAGATCCTGCTACGCCAGAAAAAGGCCCAGGACCGGGAAATAGCCAAGACGAAGGAGTTCATTGACCGCTTCCGCTACAAGGCCACCAAGGCGTCCCTGGTGCAGTCCCGCATCAAGCAGTTGGAAAAAGTGGAGCTGATTGAGGTGGAGGAGGATGACGCCGTGATGAATTTCCATTTTCCCACCCCTCCCGCCGGAGCTCATTCCGTGGTCAGGCTGGAGAAGGTTTCCAAGCGTTACGGCCCCATTTCCGTCTTTGAGGATGTGGATTTTGAAATCGTGAAGGGGGATCGCATAGCCATTGTGGGGGTGAACGGCGCGGGCAAGTCCACGTTTTCCCGTCTTATTTCCGGCGGGGAGGAGCCCAGCTCCGGCAGCGTGGCGATGGGGCGCCACACGCAGATCGCCTTCTTCTCCCAAACGCATGCGGATGACCTGGACCCGGAAAAGACAGTCCTGGAATGCGTGGAGGCGGCCGCTACGCGGGAATCCGCGCCCATGGTGCGCAACCTGCTGGGCTGTTTCCTGTTCCGGGGGGATGACGTGCACAAGCGAGTGGGCGTGCTCTCCGGGGGTGAACGCTCCCGCGTGGCGCTGGTGTGCATGCTGCTGCATCCGGCCAATTTCCTGATTCTGGACGAACCGACGAACCACCTGGACATCCAGTCCCAGCAGGTGCTTCAACAGGCGTTGTCCGAATATCCGGGTTCCTACTGCATTGTTTCCCACAACCGCAGTTTTCTGGACCCCATCGTGACGAAGGTGCTGGAGTTCGTGCCGGGAGAGAAGCCGCGCATTTACATAGGCAACGTTTCCGATTATCTGGAAAAGGTGGAGCGGGACCAGGCCCTGGCTTCCTCCGCCGCGTCTTCCGCCTCCGGGGCGGCTGACCCGGGAGCCGGAGTGGACCGCAAGGCGCGCAGGCGCCTGGAAGCGGAAATCCGCCAGAAAAAGACGCGCCAGCTCCGCCCCCTTCAGGAGAAACTGGAACAGCTGGAAGCGGAGATAGCGCGTCTGGAAACGGAAAAGACGGAGATCACCTCCCGGCTGGAATGTCCGGAGGTGGCGGCTGATACGGAAGCCGTCATGGAACTTACTACCCGCTTCCAGCAGGCGGACCGCCAGTTGGAAACCTGCTTTACGCAGTGGGCCGATCTTTCAGAGAAGATTGAAGAAACAGAAGCCCGCATTGAAGAAGAGGCGGAAAGAAACTTTTCCGGAAGCTGAGAGGATTGTTCAACGGAAAACAGGACTGTTCCCGGCGGTGGGGGCGGTTCTGTTTTGATGCAGGAATAAAATCGGAGATGAAGTGATGCCTGCGGCTATGCCCGGCGGCGCAGAAACAGGGCGGCCAGACCGAGCAGGCTGAGGGAAGCTGCTGCCGGTTCCGGCACCACGTCCCCTTGCAGGCCCAATTGGGAAAGCCCTAGGAAGGTGCCTCCGGTATTGGGTGCCTTGGCGTTCACGGTAAGGGTGAAGGTTTCTCCCGCCTTGACGGTGACCGGGGTATTGAAGGAAGCTTGCTGGATATCCGCTGTCGGCGTGCCGTCCTTGTCGGCCTGGACGCGCTCGAAACTCAGGTCAGCCGTGGCGGAAGAATCTCCGGCGGTTAGCGTAACGGTAGCGGTTCCGGTCTTGGAGTCCGTATTTCCATGGCGTGTTCCGGTTCCGGTGACGAATTGGAAGCCCAGGTTAAGGGAAGAGAGGGTGATGTCCTGCGCGGCCGTGAAGGAAAAGGTGACGGTCCATCCGGCGTTGTTATTCTGCATCTGTGCATTGGGTACCAGGAGGTCCGCAGCCAGGTTGCCGGAAAGGGATGTGGAGGGATTGGAGAGCGTAACGGAAGCGCCGTCCAGAAAATCACTATCCACATTGATGGAGGTTTGGTGAAACCGGGTTTCATACAGGGTAGTCGCTGCCTGTACCCCGGAAATGCATACTAAAAAAGCTGAGATGGAAAGGAGCTTTTTCATGCATTTTATATTAGCGGATTAGATATCCGGTAAATGGGAAAAGGAAAATGGGAGTAAATGAAGGAACACATGATCAAGGATTCATGAAAACGGAACTTCATTGCATCTTGGCCGTATTTCTGATTCTCCCTCTTTACCTGCGGTGAAACTCGTTTTTTCTTAAAAAATTTTGTTGTCTGCGGATATCTAATCCGGTAGCGGGAACCTTGCCATGGTGTAACAGAATGAATGTTTGGCTGAAACGGGGCATCGTGCGCCCGGAATGGGAAATGCTGCAATACTGGGAACGTCCTATCCGGGAGTGGGCGGAATCAGTTTTTTTGCAGGATGGCCTTTTCTTCCTTGGCTCTTGCGTTCTTCCGCGTTTTTTTCCTGTACTCGGAAATCATGACGCCGCAGAGGGTCAGCAGAATGCCCGTCAGGGAAATCCAGGTCAGGCGTTCTCCCAGGATGATGGAGGAAGCCACCACGGCCACGACGGGAACCATGTAGATGTAAACGCTGGATTTGACAGCTCCCAGGATTTCCACCACGCGGTTCCAGGACAGGAAACACAGGGCGGAGGCGAAGAGGCCCAGGTAGAGCAGGTTGAGCGCATTGACGGGCTTCACCATCAGATGCCAGTCCATGTTCACCGGAAGGACGAACAGAGCCGGAATCATCAGCACAATACCGTAAAAGAAGATACGCCGCGTGCAGATGATCATGTTGGACGTGTTGACGCCGATTTTTTTCATCAGGATGGAATACACCGCCCAGACGAAGGCCGCTCCCAGGGCCAGCACATCCCCCACCGGGTTCAGCTCCAGCACAAAGGCTCCGTTCGCCATGATGAGGAAGATGCCCGTAAAGGCAGCGGCGAAACCCAGGAAGAAGCGCCGGGAGAAACCTTCTCCCTTCAGCAGGAAGTGGGCCAGAAGGGCTGTGAAAAAGGGAACTACGGCCACGATGATGCCCACGTTGGAAGCGAAAGTGTACGTGAGGGCGATGTTTTCCAGCAGGAAGTACAGGGTAACGCCCGTAAGGCCCGCCCCGGCGCACAGGAGTTCCTTTTTCCACCCGGAGAGCGGAAGCAGCCGCGGCCTCAGGCACCAAAGGAAAGCGTACCCGATGACAAACCGGGTAAAGAGCACCGTGACAGGCGTAAAGTCCCGGAGAAGCACCTTGGTGGAGACGAAGGTGGTTCCCCAGATCAGGATGGTTATGAGGGCGGCGGCATGGCCCAGGGTGCGCTGGCGGGAGTTCATTGGTTTGACGGGATGGGGGGAGTGCAGGAGGCTTCCAGTGCCAGACCTACGATTTCCGCCGGTTCCGGACTCCTGTTCCAGACGGCGTGGAGGACGCCGCCGGGCACGAGCAGGGATTCATGCTCACGGACTGTTCTTTCCTCCTCCTCCATCAGGACGGTGACCGTTCCCCGGGTGACGATGAACAGATGGGTGTGCGCGTGGCGGTGCGGGGAGAGGGGGCCGCCTCCGCCGGGTTCCATTTTGGCGAAGGCTCCTTTCTTCAGGATTCCCTGCGCTTCCGCAAACAGGGGCCTGGCCGTGAAGCCGGCATGATTGGGGATAGGGGAAAAAGCGTCCATGCAGGTCAGTTGCGCGCCAGGTCGTACCCGTCCTTGCGGTCCTTGATGGTCCATCCCAGTTCCGTCACTTCCGCCCGCAGGCGGTCGGCTTCCGCCCAGTCCCGGTCCTGCTTGGCCTGCCAGCGCTGTTCCGCCAGGGAACGCACTTTTTCCGGGGCTTCCTCCTGTTCCTCTTCCGGCAGAAGGATGCCGAAGGCGGCCAGGATGAAGTGGAAGGCATTCCGTATGCGGCGCGCCTCCTCCGGGGCCAGGGAGGAAATGTCCGCTTTTTTAATGGCGCTGAAGACGTGGCCCAGGGCCTCCGGAGTGTTCAGGTCATCGTTCAGGCTGTCCCACGCGGGCTGGAAGATGCCCGGTTCCGGGGGGGCCGTGCAGAATTCCTGATAGGATGGAACGGAGTCCGTTCCGGAAGCGCTGCGGAGCTGCGCGTCAAATTTGGACAGGCGGCCCAGAGCGGCTTTGGCGTCATCCAGGGAGGAGAGGGTGAAGTTCAGCGGCCGGCGGTAGTAGCCGCCCGCCAGCACGTACCTGACGGCTGACGGCTTGTGGCCCAGTTTGTCCAGGTCCGCCAGCGTGTACATGTTGCCCAGGGATTTGGACATCTTGCCGCCGTTTACCAGCAGGTGCGTGATGTGGAACCACAGCCGCGCGAAACCTCCGCCGCAGGCGCAGCGGGACTGCGCCACCTCGTTTTCATGGTGAGGGAACACCAGGTCCACGCCACCGGAGTGAAGATCAAAGTCATTGCCGAAGTATTTGTGAATCATGGCGGAGCATTCCAGGTGCCAGCCGGGGCGGCCTTCCCCCCACGGGGAGGGCCAGAAGTTGTCCCCGTCTTCCGGACGGCGGCTTTTCCACAGGACGAAGTCCGCCACGGAGTCCTTTTCATATTCGTCCGCGTTGGACCGGGCGTTCGCGGTTTTGCCCAGGTCCAGTTCGCGTTCATCCAGGTGGGAGAGTTTCCCGTATTCCGGGAAAGAGGAAATTCTGAAGTAGACGGAACCGTCATCCGAGACATAGGCGTGGCCCTTTTCCACCAGCGCCTGCACCATTTGAATCTGTTCCGGAATGTGGCCTACCGCGGAGGGTTCCTCATGCGGGGGAAGGCAGTTGAGGGCCGTGCAGTCCTGGTGGAACCGGTCCGTCCAGCCGGCGGTGAATTCCGCCAGGGTGACGCCGGCCTTTTGGGAATCACGGATGGTCTTGTCATCCACATCCGTCAGGTTGCGGACATGCATGGTGGGGGTTCCGCCCAGCTCCACGACGCGGCGGAAAATGTCCTGCATGACAAAGGTGCGGAAGTTGCCGATGTGGGCCGGGCCGTACACCGTGGGGCCGCAGCAGTAGAAACGCAGCCTTTTTCCATCCATGGGGGAAACGTCCTGTGCCGTTCTGGTGCGGGTATCGTAAAGGTGTAACATGGCGGGACGATTAGAAGGGAAGAGAGCCGTCCGGTCAAGCGGGAAAAAGAGGGCCGGGGACTGGCGGCTGCCCGCGTCCCCGGCCCTGAAAGAATCGGATGGTGCTGAAGGTTCAGGAAAGGTTATTTGCCCGCGTCCTGCTGGCCCTTCTTATAGTTCGCGTTAATGCGGTCTATTTCTTCTTGGGTGATGGAGGATTCCCGGTAGGGCTTGTTTTCCACCGTGCGTTCCAGGGTGTAGCCGAAGCGCTTCTGGAACCGCTTCTTATGGGTTTCCATTTTCTTTTCAAAGTCCTCCAGGCTGGGGCGTTCCTTGTGGCTGCCCCAGGCGCTTTCAGATACGGCCATGGCGCGCGGATAGGTCATGTACATCAGCAGTTCCCCGGAGGGAATCCATTCCGCCCACATGCAGAGGTTGATACCCTTGATGTGCTTGACGTCGTTCTTGTCACGCCCGTTGCGGGGGTCGAAGTTGTAGCAGTCTTTCAGCAGGATGGGGCCGCCGCCGGGCCGGGCGCGCACGTCGTCCGCCGGGAATTTCATCTGGGTGCGGGCCAGGTAATACTTGTACTGGGGGGTGACGATGAGGTCGATGCCCTGTTCCTTCGTCTTGTCAATGCAGCGGGGGAATTCCCCCGGCAGCCAGGACATGACGGTTTCTCCCTTGTGGTAGTAGCTCTTGTTGATGTCGTACCACAGGATGGGCTTTTTCTTATTCTTGGCAAGCATGGCGCCCAGGCTCTTGGTGAAGTCGCTCATCTGGGCTTCCACGTCGTCCCCCTGGCCCTTTTTGGCGCGGGCGGCCTGGCAGTCCGGGCATTTTTTCCAGTCGCCCATGGGGCATTCGTCACCGCCGATGTGGACGTAGCCGAAGGGGAAAATCTGCTGGAGGGTGTCATAGGTGTCCTTGAGGAATTTCTTGGTGCCCGCTTTCTGTGGGCAGATCAGCTTGGAGGAAACGCCTCCGTGCGTCCATAACTGGGCCCGCTTGGTATTGCAGCAGAATTCGGGGTAGGAGGCCGCCAGCGCCATGTTGTGGCCCGGCATTTCCACTTCCGGGAGCACCTGGATGCCGCGCGCCTTGCAGTAGGCCACCAGGTCCTGGAGTTCTTTCTTGCTGTACATGCCTTCATTGGCCAGCAGGGAGTTGTTCTGGCCTTCCGGGGCGGAGGGGCGCACGGAGCCGATGGTGCGGAGCTTGTCGTAGCCCGGCACGGGGAGGCGCCAGCCCTGGTCTTCCGTCAGGTGGAGGTGCAGCACGTTGTACTTGTAGTAGTGCATGGCGTCCACAAAGTTGTAAAGCTCCTTCATGGGGTAGTGGTAGCGGCCCACGTCCACCATCATGCCGCGCCAGCCGAAGTCCGGAGCGTCCTGGATGGAGCCGCAGGGGAGCCCTTCCGGGGAGTCCGCGAGCTGGTCCTGAAGCTGGAACAGGGTTGCCATGGCCATGGCTTTTCCGTTGGGGGTGGTGTAGCGGAGCTCCACGCCGCCGGGCGTGAGCTTCATGGAGTAGCCTTCATTACCCAGGCCGGAAACTTTTTGCTCGTTCAGGATTTTGAGGTTCTTGGTGGTGCCGGAGGCCGTAGTTACCTTGACGGGTTCCGGAATGATATTGTAGGGGTTGGTCCCGGCCCAGCAGAGGGAGCTGAGGAACGCTGCCGCTAATAAAAGCGCTTTCATATAATGGGGGATGTGGTGTTGATTATTGTTTAGGATGAGGATGTTTTCTTTTACCGCCCTCCGGCGTTACGCGCCGGAGGGCGGATTCATGGTGTGTTTTCAGTTTTTGGCGGGGGCGCAATCCCATTGCGGTTTGACGGAGAGCTTGCCCGTGGCGCCGGGAAAGCCTTCCGGCACCTGGCAATCCTTGCGGAGTTTGCCGTACAGTTCCTTGAGTTCCTTCAAGGTTGCCGCATATTCCGGCTTGCCGGCTACGTTGTGCATTTGGGCCGGATCCTTCTGGTTGTCAAAGAGCATCCATTCGTCACTGGTCCAGAGGTAGGACAGGGTATAGCGGTCCGTCCGCAGGCCGTCATGCCGCGGGGCGTTGTGTTCCCCCGGGTTTTCATAAAAGGCGTAATAAAGGGGACGGTCCGTGAATTCCTTGTGTTCCCCCGTCTTGAACAACGGAGCAAGGCTGCGGCCCTGGAAGGTATTCATGTTTTCCGGGGTGGCGGCTCCGGCCACTTCACAGAAGGTGGGGGCGTAGTCCAGTTCCTGCACCATCGCGGCGGAGCGCACGCCGGGCTTGATGTGGCCGGGCCATTTCATGATAAGGGGCATGCGGAAGGATTCCTCAAAAATCCAGCGTTTGTCATACAGGCCGTGTTCCCCCATGTAGAAGCCCTGGTCCCCGCAGTAGAGAACCAGCGTGTTCTTGTCCAGGCCGTTCTGCTTCAGGTAGTCCATGATCTGGCCGATGCTTTCATCCACGGAGAGCACGGTGCCCAGGTAGTCTTCCATGTAATGGCGCCAGCGGCGCAGCAGGATGTCCCTCTGCGTCTTGATTTTTCCGCTCCGAATGTCCTTCACGAGCTGGACGGTGCGGGCCTTGTGGTAGTTGTACCAGGCTTCCTTCTGCTGCGGGTCCATGCGAACCCATTCCGGCATTTCCCAGTCATACTTGGTATGCAGGGCCTTGGATTCCGGGCAGGAGAGCATTTTCTGGATGTCTTCCGGCACCACGTCCTTGATCAGGTGTTCGTCAGACCAGACGTTGAAGTGGTTGAGCAGCGTCTGTTCCGTCATTTTCAGGAATTCCGGGCGGTCCGCAAAGTCATCTTCCAGGTTGGCGGGCGGGTCAATGGCATCCGCGTACTGCTTGGCACGGCCCAGGTTCTGGATGGAGGGGCACCAGCAGCGGTGCGGAGCCTTGTGGCCCACGACGAGCATGAAGGGCTTGTCCTTGTCCCGCTGTTCCAGCCATTTGAGGCTTTTCTGCGTAACCAGCTCCGTGGCATAGCCGGGTTCCGTCTTCACCACGCGCTTGCCGTCTTTGCCGGGGGTGATGAAATCCGGATTGAAATAGTTGCCCTGGCCGGGGAAGATTTCCCAGTAGTCGAATCCGGTGGGGTTGGATTCATATTTGGACGTGTCTCCCTTGGCGCCCGGCGGAATAGCTTCCAAGTGCCATTTGCCTACAATGGCAGTCTGGTACCCGGCCTTCTGGAGCATCTTGGGGAAGGTTGGCTGGGAACCGTCAAAAGGAGCCGCGTGTTCATTGAAAAGGTAGCCGTTCATGTGGGAATGGCGCCCCGTGTAGATGCAGGCGCGGGAGGGGCCGCAGAGGGAATTGGCGCAGTAGCTGCGGTCAAAGACCATGCCTTCATCCGCCAGTTTGCGGAAGTTCGGATACGGCATGGGGGAATCCTTGTCACAGGTGCCCAGAGTCTGGTAGGAGTGGTCATCAGTAACAATAACCAGGATATTGGGGCGCTGGTCCGGCGCCTGCTTCTGCGGCTGGTCCGCGGAAGCTGGCAGGGAACAGGCCGCGAGCATCAATGCGGTGACGGCATGGCGGTTCATCATTGGAATTATGAATTAAAAAGGTGAATGGTTGAACAGGGGCGGCAGGATTTGTCCGGAAGAACATTGATGCCAGTGTGGAAAAAGACCACATCCCCGAAAGAAAAAACTGACAAAAGAGAGTTTTAGGAAAAATAAAACATCAGTTTTATATTTCAATACAAAAATAGGAGTAATGCCGGGGAGCGGGAAAAGAGCTTCCTGCCAATGGAGCGGCAGGAAGAGGTACGGCCTAGCCCGAATACAGGGCATGAGGGCGAATTCCGCCTGACGGAAGGACCCGCCTGGATGCCTGATAGCGTGGCCGGAATGCAGGAATTCCCAGGTTACGGCATTCCTTTACGGGTGGGAAAAAGGCAGTGCGGCGGCAGGGCAGGCGCCTCAGGGAGCGTGGCGCCCGTTCCTTCTGTTGTTTTCATGCGCTTTTTTCTGTTCCAGAAGCCATTTCCTGTCCTGGGGGCTGATTTTTTGCAAGGACGTCCTGCTCTGGTGGCCGTCCAGTTCCTGGAGCCAGAGGGCATGGTCTTTCTCCGAGTAGCGTGAGAGCTTGGCGAAGATCGTGTTCCCGTTGAGCCCCGTCCAGACGCGGTATCCCTTGGGTATGAGCGTCTTCTTGAATTCCTCATACTGCTGCCCGGCCAGTTTGACGCTGTTTTTAATCTGGTCAAAGTAAAGGGCGTTTTGGCCCGTATAATAACCGCGTATGGTGTCCACCTTGGTTCCGTCCGGAGACATCACCAGCAGCACGGGCGTGCCCCTTACGCCGAACAGGGAGGGGGCCTTTTGCACGTACTCCAGCATTTTCCTGCGCTTTTTGAAAATGGGTTCGTTTTCAAACTTTTCCGCCTGGTCGTAACAGACCCGGACGACGTTGCTTTTCGCCCAGTCTTCAAATTCCTTCGTATGGAGAAGTTCCGCCGCCAGCTTCCGGCTGGGAGGGCTGCCTGTGGAATGATGGAACCAGATCAGAATGGGTTTTCCGGTGCTCTGGGCTTCCCGGAGAGCGGAAGGGTAGCTCTGGATCCAGCGTTCGTTTTCCTTGCGCTGGGCGAAGGCTTCATCCAGTCCGGGGATGGGGGCTTCCGGGTCATGCGCATCCGTATAGTAGACGGCGCCGCTGTCCGCCCTGGTCATTTCCTCCTGTGTGGAGGCAGTGAGCTGGTGGGCCTGCTGCTGGCCCGGCGTGGTGCCCATCAATCCGGTTGGAACGTTGGCGATGGAATTGGCCATATTGTCCTGCATGTATTCCGAAAGGCTTTTTTTCACCTTCGGTTTTCCTGATTCCGGAGAGGTTCCCACGCAGGAGCACAGGGCGGCGGAGACAAACAGAAGCATGGATAGCCTGAGCAGACTCATGCCCGATCTGATAGCATAACCGGGAGCGGTTCGCAACCGGGAATTTGCAGTCTCCGGCCCTTCTTCCCGCAGAAGGAAGGGGCAGGCGGAGCCGGAATCAGTCCCCCGTTTTCAGCACCTTGATGAAGGCTTCCTGCGGGATGTTGATTTTTCCGATGGCCTTCATGCGCTTCTTGCCTTCCTTCTGTTTTTCCAGAAGCTTGCGCTTGCGGGTGACGTCACCGCCGTAGCATTTGGCCGTCACGTCCTTGCGCATGGGGGAGATGCTTTCACGGGCAATGATCTTGCCGCCAATGCAAGCCTGGATGGCTACGGTGAAGAGCTGGCGGGGGATGACGTTTTTCAGGCGTTCCGCCAGCTCGCGGCCGCGGGAGGCTGCCTTGTCCTGGTGGACGATCATGGAGAAGGCGTCCACCGGTTCCCCGGCAATGAGCATATCCATCTTGATGAGTTTGGCCGCCTGGTAGCCTGCATATTCATAGTCCATGGAACCGTAGCCGCGGGTCATGGATTTGAGCTTGTCGTTGAAATCCACCAGAATTTCCGCCAGAGGCACGGTACAGGTGAGCATCACGCGCGTGTCGTCAATCGTTTCCGTGTTGGTCACGCTGCCGCGTTTTTCCAGGACCAGCTGCATGATGTCTCCGATGTATTCTCCGGGGAGCATGACGAACACCTTGACAATAGGTTCCCGGATTTCCTGAATTTCCTGCTGTTCCGGGAGCAGGCTGGGGTTGTCCACGCTGATTTCCTCCCCGTTGGTTTTGGTGACTTCGTAAATCACGGAGGGGTAGGTGGAAATGATGTCCATGTTGAATTCCCGGCGCAGGCGCTCCTGGATGATTTCCATGTGGAGCAGGCCCAGGAAGCCGCAGCGGAACCCGAAGCCCAGGGCTACGGAGGATTCCGCCTGGAAGGAAAAGGCGGCGTCATTGATCTGAAGCTTGGCCATGGCGGCCTTCAGGGCTTCAAAGTCCGAGGAGTCCACCGGATAAATGCCGGAGAAGACCATGGGGCGGATTTCCTTGAAGCCGGGCAGGGGAGAGGGGCACGGGCGCATGTAGTCCGTATAGGTGTCGCCAATCTTGACGTCCGCCGCGGATTTCATGTTGGCGATGATGTAGCCCACGTCGCCGGCTTCCAGGGAGTCCGTCCGGGTCATCTTGGGGGTGAAGATGCCCACTTCCTTCACTTCATACACTTCATCAGTGGCGAAGAGCTTGACCTTCATGCCGCGCTGCACGCTGCCGGAAATGACGCGCACATAAGAAACCACGCCGCGGTAGGCGTCATAAACGGAGTCGAATACCAGGGCGCGCAGGAGGCCGTCTTCCTGCGTCTTGGGGGGGGGGATGCGCTGGACGACGGCTTCCAGAATGTCGTCAATGCCGATGCCCATTTTGGCGGAAGCATGGATGGCTTCCTCATGGGGGATGCAGACAATATCCTCAAGCTGGCGGTACACGTTTGGAAGATTGGCGCTGGGAAGGTCGATCTTGTTGATGACGGGGATGATGGACAGATTCAGGTCCATCGCCAGGTGCATGTTGGCGAGCGTCTGGGCCTCCACGCCCTGGGCGGCGTCCACAATGAGAAGGGCGCCTTCACACGCGGCCAGGGAACGGGACACTTCATAGGAGAAGTCCACGTGGCCGGGCGTGTCCAGCAGGTTGAGCTTGTAGGTTTTTCCGTCCTTGGCCTTGTAAAAGATGGTGACGGGGTGGGACTTGATGGTAATGCCCTTTTCCCGTTCCAGGTCCATGGCGTCCAGAAGCTGATCCTGCTTTTCCCGTTCGGAAATGGTATTTGTCTTTTCCAGCAGCCGGTCGGAAAGGGTGGTCTTTCCGTGGTCAATGTGAGCGATGATGGAGAAATTGCGAGTCAGTTCAATGGACATGGTGGTCTCTACCCTTCTAACGTGAGTGCCCTGTGCGCGGGGAGGGTAACACAGCCCATGCGGCGGTCAAGACCGGAGCATGACTGCCCGCCGTTCCTTGTCGGCAGACCGTGCCGCGCCGGTTCCATCCGTTCCGGAAAAACCGTCATTCATGACAAGGGTGGAACCGGGAGATTGAACGTGAAGGGGAAGGTAGGGCTCTCAACTGGTGCAGGCACGCGAGTTCCTCTCCGTGCAGCCACTTTTACTTCGTCAGCATATGAAATCCTTTTTAGCAGCCATTTTAAGTCTATTCGTTCCCGGCCTTGGCCAGTTGTACAAGGGCCACTTTGTCCAGGCCATCATCTGGTTCCTGGTGGTGGGCGCGGCCTACGGCCTCCTGTACTGGTTCATCTTCGCCCTTGTTCCGATTGTCCTGCATATCATCTGCATTCTGCAGGCGTACTTCATGGACAACGAATGAGATTGTCCGTAGCATGGGCTTAACGCCTCTTTACCGGAAGGCGAAGAACCGTTTTCAGGCGGTCCGGAGACGTTTTCCGGGGATCGGAAAGGTAAATTTCATGGTGGGTGCGTGAACCTTCCATATCCGGAAGGAGAGCCGCCTCTTCCATGAAGGCGTGCATGCGGGCCAGCGTGGCTGGTTCGTCGTCATAGGGGCCCGTATGCAGGCATTGCACGCAGAGGCCTTCCCGCAGGGAGTCCAGGCGGGCGGCTTCCGTATTCAGGTGAGGTTTTTTCCTGGCGACCTGCTCCTGCGCATAAGACAGGGTCTCCTGCGTGACAAATCCGGGCTGGCGGATCATGGATACCCACCGGAAATCTTTTTTGCAGGCAGGCGCGGCTGAACCGCAGCTCCACCACAGGCTTTCCAGAGGGGGAACGACGTATTCATGGTAATCCGGAATGGGAAAAGTCCTTTTTTTGCCTCCCATGCGCACGGCATAGGACAAGGCGTACAGCAATTCCACGGCGTGCTGGTAAGCTCCTGCCGGATCATTGGGGTCTCCCTCTCCCTCCACCATGAAAAAGTTCATTTCAGGAACGTCCGCTAACACGGGGTGTGAAGGGGGAAGGTAGAAGCGCTTTTCTTCTTTTTTAAAATCCAGAGGAGACATGGGTGCAGGCTATCAGGAAAGGGGGAAACGTGCACGAATAAAAAGGCTGTTCCTTCCGGGGGAGGAACAGCCTTTTTAAGAAGAGTGAAGAATGCGTCAGGCCCTGCGGCGGCGCATCATCAGCGCAGCCAGCCCCAGCAATCCCAGGGAAGCCGTAGCCGGTTCCGGAACGACAGCCAGCGTGCCTTCCAGGGAGATGTCCGTAACAACGGCGTTGTTTCCGTCATTGCCTCCCACACTGCCCAGAACGGCATAAACCTTGCCGTTTCCGTTCGCCTTGAGAGCGGACATCTGTTCATCCGTCAAGTTATAGGAAACATTCCATACGGAACCGTTGTTGCCTCTGGAACCCTTGCAAAGCTCCACAACGTCTCCGGTCATGGTTTCATACCACAGGGAATACGTGAAGGTGGGGCCGGTGCCGGGAGGCGTAAGGCTGAAGCTGAAGGTCAGTCCGTCATAGGCCTGCATATTGTCAATGGTCATTTTCAGGCCTGCACAGACGCCTTTGGTTCCGTTCATGTTAGGCAGGATGATGGACTGGGTCTCTGTATTGACGGAAGCTTTCCCCCATTTCAAGTCGGCATTTCCGGTGGTGGTGTACCATCCGTCGGTCCGGGAGGCGTTTCCCAGCCAGCCCTTGACATCGGCTGCTGTAATTCCGTTTCCGGTTAAACGTCCGGCTGTGTTGTAGCCCTGGCCCGTGATGCTTTCGATGCCGGGCATCAGCTCAACCGTGGCCGCAAAAGCTGTAGTTGCCAATCCCGCCAGTCCGAGGAAAATGGTGCAGAGTGTTTTCTTCATATCCTTTTGATGGTGTTAAACGGTGTTTACAGTTACGGATTAGCAATCCGTTATGAATGAAAAACGGAGCATGGATTTCCATCCTTCCAAGGAGCGCCGCAGGCCCCTCCGGCATCTGAAATACAGACGTTCATCAGGATGCACTGGCTTTCAGGGAATAAAGTAAGTTTCCGTTCAACTTCATGTCTGGCTGCCGCAGAAGCCAGCGGCGCTCCCTGGGAGAGTCTGGCGATTACGGAAAGTCTCCTTTCACAGGGAAATGCCTTTTGATAATTACAACATTGTTCAACACAAATTCCTTGTTCTTAGAATTAGAACTTGACTCCGGATTGCTAATCCGGTGGAGACCTTATTTTTGGCTGGATAGAGATGCAAGGTGTTCTATGTGAAAATCTTGCATCTTTATCTATTTCCCGGCAACCGCAATTTTCCTAAAAAAGGAGGGCTCTTATCAGATTTGGCGGTGAGTTCCGGGCGGGGTGTTTCCTTCCAACGGTTATAGAGAGAATGGCTGGGATCCCGTGTTCCCCGCCAGGCAGGGCGGAACGTGGAGAGTTGCGGTTTCCCATCCCCTGCCGGGGCTTGAAATGGCGGAAAACGGAACGTTTATTGATCCGGGGGAGATGCTCCGGACGAAGCTGGAAGGAAGGGGCGCCAGTTTTTGAAGCCCGTTCAGGCTTCCCTTGCTCCTGGCATAAAAAATGCGGGGCCTTCATCCAGAAGGCCCCGCAGGTTGAGGTGTTTTGCCGGGAACGGCTTAACGCTCGTTGTCGAAGTTGATGGTATCGTTCAATACGTCTTCGGCAAACTCAGCCGCTTCCTCATCTTCCCCGTCCAGCGCGATTTCTTCAGCGCCTTCCGCGGGTTCCACTTCAATCTTGCTGTACAGGGGGAACCCGGTACCGGCAGGGATGAGATGGCCCATAATGACGTTTTCCTTGAAGCCTTCCAGCATGTCGGTCTTGCCGAGGGTGGAAGCTTCCGTCAGCACGCGCGTGGTATCCTGGAAGGATGCGGCGGAGATGAAGGATTCCGTTTCCAGGGAGGCCTTCGTGATGCCGAGCAGAACGGGCTTGGCGGCGGCAGGCTGGCCGCCCTGGGCTACGGTCTGTTCGTTGATGCGGTCGAAGGTGGTCTTGTCCACCTGGTCGCCCCACAGGAATTCGGTGTTGCCGGGTTCCGTGATGACTACCTTGCGCAGCATCTGGCGCACGATGATTTCCACGTGCTTGTCATTGATTTCCACCCCCTGGAGGCGATAGACTTCCTGAACTTCGTTGACGAGGTGTTCCTGAAGGCTTTCCTTGCCGCAGACGTCCAGGATTTCTTCCGGAGAGACGGGGCCTTCCGTAAGCTGGTCACCCAGATGCACATGGTCGTCTTCGTGAACGATGACGTGCTTGTTCATCGGCACCAGGTGATCCACCAGTTCACCCGTGGGGGTTTCAATGGTGATGACCTTTTTGCCGCGGGAGGTGTTCTTGCTGCTGAGGCGCACGATGCCTTCCACGCGTGCAATGGTGCAGGCGTCCTTGGGCTTGCGGGCTTCAAACAGTTCCGCCACGCGGGGCAGACCGCCGGTGATGTCCTTCGTCTTGGCCACCTTGCGGGGCGTCTTGGCCACCATCGTGCCAGCGGAGATGGTTTCTCCGTCTTCCACGGTGAGGTTGGCGCCTGCGGGAATGGCGTGGTGGGCCAGAACTTCACGGGTCTTGGCGTCACGGATGACGACCTGGGGGTGAAGTTCCTGCTTGTGTTCCATCACGACGAGGGAGGAGGTGCCGGTTTCACGGTCCGTTTCCTTGGAGACGGTGATGCCGACGATCATGTCCTTGAATTCGACCACGCCGCCCTTTTCTGCAATAACGGGCACGTTGTACGGGTCCCAGGTGGCAAGGGTTTCATCCTTCTTGATGGAGCCGCCGTTGGGCACGTACAGGATGGTGCCGATGACGGGCTGGTAGGATTCCAGTTCGCGGCCCTGTTCGTTTTCAATGCGGACGGAGCAGTTCTTGTTCAGTACAACGAAGTTGCCGTCTGCGTTTTCTACCGTGCGGAGGTCTTCCGTGTAGATGACGCGGCCGTCGTTCTTCGCTTTCACGATGGGCTGCTTGAACGCCGTGGTGGCGGTGCCGCCCACGTGGAACGTACGCATGGTGAGCTGCGTGCCGGGTTCACCGATGGACTGGGCGGCAATGATGCCGACCGCTTCCCCGATCTTCACTTCCTGGCCGGTGGCCAGGTTCAGGCCGTAGCACTTGGCGCAGCAGCCTTTCTTGAGTTCACAGGTGAGCACGGAACGGATTTTCAGCTGTTCAATGCCGATCTTTTCCAGTTGTTCCGCCTGCTTTTCATTAATGAGGTCGTTGATGTCCACGATGATTTCACCGTTGACGGGGTCAACGATGCGTTCGCAGGAGGTGCGGCCGTAGATGCGGGAGGCCAGGGACGCCACTTCTTCATCACCGTCATAGATGGCATGAACGGTGATGCCGTTGCTGGTGCCGCAGTCTTCCGCGTGGACGATGACGTCCTGGGCCACGTCTACCAGCTTGCGGGTCATGTAGCCGGAGTCAGCCGTCTTCAAGGCGGTGTCAGCCAGGCCCTTGCGGGCGCCGTGGGTGGAGATGAAGTATTCCAGCACGGACAGGCCTTCACGGAAGTTGGCCGTAATGGGCTGTTCAATAATTTCACCGCTGGGCTTGGCCATCAGACCGCGCATGCCGGAGAGCTGCTTGATCTGCGCCTTGTTGCCTCGGGCGCCGGAGTCCACCATCATGAAGAGCGGGCTGGCCATCTTGGAGCCTTCGTTGTGTTCCAGCTTGCGGTACAGGGCCGCCTGGATCACGTCCGTGGTCTGGGTCCAGATGTCCACCACCTTCTGGTAGCGTTCACCGTCCGTGATGATACCGTTCTTGTACTGGCGGGTCACCTTGTCCAGTTCCGCATAAGCCTTCTCGATTTCCGTCTTCTTCTGGGACGGAACGACCATGTCCACAATGCCGATGGAGCAGCCGGAACGGGTAGCTTCCTTGAAGCCCAGGTTTTTCAGGGAATCCAGGGTCTTCACGGTGCGTTCCTTGCCCACGGTCTGGTAGCAGCGCCAGATGATGTCGCCCATCTGCTTCTTGCCCACGTTGCGGTTGATGTAACCGAGCTCCCGGGGCCAGATTTCATTGAAGCGAACGCGTCCGGCGGTGGTGACGAGGACTTTCTTGGTCACATCCCCGTACACCACTTCGGAAGGCTTCTTGCCGTAGTCCGGGTTGTGGAGGCGGATCCAGTCATGGTAGCCGATCTTGCGGGCGGCAATGGCGTATTCCACTTCATCAATGGATTCGAAGAGGGGGAGGTGATGATGATTGTCCTGGTTGTTCTGCACTTCCGCGGCACGGGTATGCGTCAGGAAGTATGCTCCCAGAATAATATCCTGCGTAGGCGTGGCGATGGGTTTGCCGGAGGCCGGGGAGAAGATATTGTTGGGCGCCAGCATGAGCTGACGGGCTTCCATCTGGGCTTCCACGGACAGCGGCACGTGCACGGCCATCTGGTCACCGTCGAAGTCCGCGTTGTACGCGTTACAGACGAGCGGGTGCAGGCGGATGGCGGAGCCTTCAATCAGGACCGGTTCAAAGGCCTGGATGGAGAGGCGGTGCAGGGTGGGCGCGCGGTTAAGCATCACCGGGTGGCCCTTGGTGACTTCTTCCAGAATGTCCCACACTTCCGGCGTCTTGCGGTCAATGAGCTTCTTGGCGGAGCGCACGGTGTGCACGTAGCCCAGCTCCTTCAGGCGGTGGATGATGAAGGGTTCAAACAGGATGAGGGCCATCTTCTTGGGAAGGCCGCACTGGTTGAGCTTCAGTTCCGGGCCAATCACGATAACGGAACGGCCGGAGTAGTCCACGCGCTTGCCGAGCAGGTTCTGGCGGAAACGGCCTCCCTTGCCCTTCAGCATGTCGGAGAGGGACTTGAGGGGGCGGTTGCCGGCGCCCGTAACGGCGCGGCCATGGCGGCCATTGTCGAACAGGGCGTCCACGGCCTCCTGGAGCATGCGCTTTTCATTGCGGATGATGACTTCCGGAGTCTTGAGGCTCAGGAGGGTCTTCAGACGGTTGTTGCGGTTGATGACGCGGCGGTACAGGTCATTCAGGTCAGACGTGGCGAAGCGGCCGCCTTCCAGCGGAACCAGCGGGCGCAGGTCCGGGGGAATCACGGGCAGCACGTTCAGGATCATCCATTCCGGACGCGTGTTGGACTGGAGGAAGCCCTGGGCCAGCTTCAGGCGCTTGGCGATCTTGCGCTTGTTCTGCTTGGAGTTGGTGTTGTCCAGCTGTTCCTGCAGGTCCGTGACGAGGGAGGCCAGGTCAATGGAGGAAAGCATCTTCTGGATGGCTTCCGCGCCCATGCCGGCTTCAAAGCTGTCATAGCCGTATTCGTCTTCCGCATTGCGGAATTCTTCTTCCGTCAGGATGGCTCCCTTTTCCAGGGGAGTGCTGCCGGGATCCACCACGATGTAGTCTTCATAGTAGATCACGCGTTCCAGATGGCGGGCGGTCATGTCAAGCATGAGGCCGATGCGGCTGGGCATGCACTTGTAAAACCAGATGTGGGAGACCGGAACGGCCAGTTCAATGTGGCCCATGCGTTCACGGCGGACGCGCGCGTTGGTTACTTCCACGCCGCAGCGGTCGCAGGTGATGCCCTTGTGCTTGATGCGCTTGTACTTGCCGCAGGCGCATTCCATGTCACGGGTGGGCCCGAAGATGCGTTCACAGAACAAGCCGCCTTTTTCCGGCTTGAACGTGCGGTAGTTGATGGTTTCCGGGTTAACGACTTCACCGAAGGACCAGCTGCGGATGGTATCCGGGTCCGCCACGGTGATGGCAACCTGGTCAAAGGTCCGCGGTTTGTCGCTCAGGCCGTGCATTTCCCTGATGGTGGGGGTATCAGACATATAATAAAAGTTTTGAAGAATGTTTGATGCCCACTCCCGCGTTTTGCGGCACGGGAGTGGAATACGGTGGATGTTTAGAATTTGAGGTCGGAGAAATCGACGTCCGCCAGTCCGGCCATGTCGTCGCTGTCAAAGCCTTCCGTCATGCCGTCCACGGGGGTGAGGTCCGTATCGCCAAGCTGCAGGGAGGGTTGTTCATCCTTGCTGCCGGGGCGCACGTTCAGGCCCAGGGACTGCATTTCCTTCATCAGAACGTTGAAGGATTCCGGAGTTCCGGCTTCCAGGGTATTGTCACCCTTCACGATGGATTCGTAAATGCGGGTGCGGCCCTGCACGTCGTCAGACTTCACGGTGAGGAGTTCCTGGAGGGTGTAGGCGGCGCCATAGGCTTCCAGCGCCCACACTTCCATTTCCCCGAAACGCTGGCCGCCGTACTGGGCCTTGCCGCCCAAGGGCTGCTGCGTGACCAGGCTGTACGGACCCACGGCGCGGGCGTGGATCTTGTCCGCCACCAGGTGGTTCAGCTTGAGCATGTAGGTCTGGCCTACCACCACCGGGTTGTGGAAGGGTTCACCGGTCAGGCCGTCATAGAGGGTGCTCTTGCCGCCCACGGTGCCGTCCTTGCCGTCGCCGATCCAGGTGAAGCCGTCCACCTGCTTGGCTTCGGACATGTAGTTCCAGATGGCGTCTTCACTGATGCCGTCGAACACCGGAGTGGCCACCTTGAAGCCGAGGGCCCTGGCAGCGATGCCGAGGTGGGCTTCAAGAACCTGCCCCACGTTCATTCGGGAAGGCACGCCCAGGGGGTTCAGAACGATGTCCACCGGAGTGCCGTCCGCAAGGAAGGGCATGTCCTGTTCCGGAACGATCTTGGCTACCACGCCCTTGTTGCCGTGGCGCCCGGCCATCTTGTCACCCACGCCGAGCTTGCGCTTGGCGGCGATGTACACCTTGACTTCCTTCAGTCCGCCGGGTTCGGATTCGTCACCGGATTCCATCTGGTCCAGCCTGTGTTCGCGTTCGTCATCCAGCTCCGTGAAGCGGCCTTCAAAGGAGGTGATGATTTCCAGAATCTTGTTGCGGATCGGGCTGGGCTCGATTTCGATGTGGTCGTGAACCAGGGCCAGCTTGCGCAGCAGGGTCTTGGTGATCTTGCGGTTGGCCGGGATGATGATTTCACCGGTTTGTTCGTTGACCACGTCCAACGGGATTTTTTCGCCCAGAAGAATGTCGGAGAGCTTCTTGGTCAGCTGGTCAATGAGCTGTTCCTTCTTCTTCTTGTGCTCGTCATTGATCTTCTTGAACTGCTTCTTCTTTTCCGCGCTGTCCACGACGAGGTCGCCGCGGTGGTGGCCGGAGCCCGTGGAAGAGATGCGGACATCCATCACGATGCCGGTGCAGCCGGAGGGAACACGCAGGGAGGTGTCTTTCACTTCCGCAGCCTTTTCACCGAAGATGGCGCGCAGAAGGCGTTCTTCCGGAGCCAGTTCCGTTTCAGACTTGGGAGTGATCTTGCCCACGAGGATGTCGCCGGGCTTCACTTCCGCGCCGATGCGGATGACGCCGTCATGGTCCAGGTTCTTCAGGGCTTCGTCACCGGCGTTCGGAATGTCGCGGGTGATTTCTTCCGGGCCCAGCTTGGTATCGCGGGCCTGCACTTCAAACTCGGAGATGTGGATGGAGGTGAAGGTGTCTTCCTTCACGGTCTTTTCAGAGATGACGATGGCGTCTTCGAAGTTATAGCCGTTCCACGGCATATATGCCACCAGCACGTTGCGGCCAAGGGCCAGTTCGCCCTGGTCCGTGTTCGGGCCGTCGGCCAGCACGTCACCGGTCTTGATCTTCTCGCCGCGGCGCACGATCGGACGCTGGTTGATGCAGGTTCCGGCGTTGGAACGCATGAACTTGCGCAGGGGATAGACGTAAACGCCATTGTCGCGGTCCGTGCGCACGCTGTCCGGATCAGACAGGAACACTTCCGGACGCACGGGCAGTTCCCCGTCTTTCGTCGTGATGATGACTTCCGCCGAGGCGGCGGCTACCACGCCGTCCGCTTCCGCCAGAACGACGGAACGGGAGTCCCTGGCGCACTTGCCTTCAATGCCGGTCCCCACGTACGGGGATTCCGCCACCATGAGAGGCACGCCCTGGCGCTGCATGTTGGAACCCATGAGGGCGCGGTTGGCGTCATCATGTTCCAGGAAGGGAATGAGGCCTGCGGCGATGGAGACGAGCTGCTTGGGAGACACGTCCATGTAGTGCACGTCGGCGGGGTCCACTTCAATGAACTCGCCCTTTTCACGGGCGGTCACGCGGGAGGTGGTGAAGTTGCCCTGTTCGTCCAGGGGGTTGTTGGCCTGGGCGATAAGGTAGCCTTCCTCCTGGTCGGCGGTGACGTATTCGATGGTGTTGGTGACCCGGCCGTTTTCCACCTTGCGGTAAGGCGTTTCAATGAATCCGAATTCATTGATGCGGGCGTAGGTGCACATGGAGTTGATCAGACCGATGTTGGGACCTTCAGGGGTCTCAATCGGGCAGATGCGGCCATAGTGGGAGGGATGCACGTCTCGCACTTCGAAGCCGGCGCGGTCACGGTTCAGGCCGCCGGGCCCCAGGGCGGAAAGGCGGCGCTTGTGCGTCAGTTCCGCAAGGGGGTTGATCTGGTCCATGAACTGGGAGAGCTGGGAGCGGCCGAAGAAGTCGCGCACGACGGCGCTGAGGGCCTTCGGGTTGATGAGCTTGCTGGGCGTGACGCCTTCAATGTTCTGGTCAATGAGGGTCATGCGTTCCTTCACCAGGCGTTCCGTGCGGGCGAGGCCCACGCGGCACTGGTTGGCCATGAGTTCACCCACGGCGCGCACGCGGCGGCTGCCCAGGTGGTCAATGTCGTCCACCATGCCTTCACCCTTCTTGAGGCGCAGGAGATACTTGAGAGCGGCCAGGAAGTCGTCCGCGGTCATCAGGCGCTGGTCCAGGCTGGTGTCCAGCCCAAGCTTCTGGTTGATCTTGTAGCGGCCCACGCGGGTGAGGTCGTACTTCTTGGGATCGTCAAAGAGCCTCTTGAGCAGGGTGCGGGCCTGGGCGGCCGTGGCGGGATCGCCGGGACGGAGGCGCTTGTAGATTTCCTTGAGGGCGGATTCCTCGTCATGGGCGGGGTCCTTCTTCAGGGTCTTGATCAGCACATCGTCTTCAGTCTGGTCAATGACGTCGATTTCCTTGATGCCGAACTGGAGGAGCTGGCGCACCACGCCCATGTTGAGCTGTTCAAACGCCTTGGCGAGGACCAGGTCCTTGTCCTTGATGGTGTCCACGGCCACGAGGTTGTGCAGGTCTTCCTCCGTCATGTCTTCGCTCAGGGGAAGCGTGCGGATGTCATAGAACTGGCTGACGATGTCGCGGTCCGTCTTGAAGCCCAGATAACGCATGAACGTCGTCGCAAGGAATTTGCGGCGGCGGCGGCGGCGGTCAAGATAGACGTAGAGGAGGTCGTTGGTGTCAAACTGGACTTCCAGCCAGGAGCCGCGGTCCGGAATGATGCGGAAGGAGTGGAGGAGCTTGCCGTTCAGGTGCTGGGCGCTTTCAAAGCAGATGCCCGGGGAACGGTGGAGCTGGGACACGATAACGCGTTCGGCGCCATTGATGACAAAGGTGCCGCGATTGGTCATCATGGGGAGTTCACCCATGTAGACCGTTTCTTCCTTGGATTCGTTGTCAGACTTGAGCTTGAAGGTGACCTGGAGGGCGGCGCTGTAGGTTTCCCCGGCGCGGATAGCCTCGTAATCGCTCATCTTCGGCTGTTCGATGTCGTAGGAGACGAAGTCGAGCTCAATGTTTTCGTCATAGCTCTTGATAGGAAAGATTTCCTTCAGAACGCCGTGTAACCCGATGTTTTTCCTGGCCGCGGCCGGTGTGTCCTGTTGTAGAAAATCGAAGTATGATTGAAGTTGAATCTCAATAAGGTTCGGAGGTTCGATGACTTCCTTGATATTCCCGAAGTAGAGTCGCTTTGACATGGGCTGCTGTGGCGGAGATGTTATGGGTTTGCATCCTGAAAAACCCGGATGCTGGGCTGATTGGTTCCTTCCTTGGGAGACGGAACCGACTGGAAGCGTTTTGATGGGTAAAAAGCCTCTAGTCGGTCACGCGGGATGTGAAGACGAGGAAGCGCAACAGGAGAAAAACGGGTCTTCTCCTGTTGCGCGGGAAGTAAAAAGCTTACTTGACGTCAACCTTGGCGCCAGCTTCTTCGAGCTTGGCCTTGGCGGCGTTAGCTTCGTCCTTGGAGACGGCTTCCAGGATGACGGCGGGGGTGCCTTCAACCAGTTTCTTGGCGTCCACCAGGCCGAGACCGGTCTTCACTTCGCGGACGGCCTTAATCACGGCGATCTTGTTGGCGCCGGCTTCCGTCAGAACGACGTTGAATTCGGTCTTTTCTTCTTCAGCTTCGGCAGGAGCGGCAGCGGCAGCGGCGGCTACGGGAGCAGCGGCGGAAACGCCCCACTTTTCTTCCAGGAGCTTGACGAGGTCGGCAGCTTCCAGGATGGTGAGGGTACCGAGTTCTTCAGCGATTTTGTTAATATCAGCCATTGTATTGTTTTCTAGTTTGGTTTCGAGTCGCGCCAAGAGCCAACTTGGCATTTCAGTTCTCCGGCTGGAGTTCCGACAAGGAACCTGTAGGAGAGTCAGGCCCGGTTTTCACACATTTGGCTAGAGTGCAACCGGGCCGTCCGGTCAAGGGGTTAGTATTAGGCGGCGGGTTCTTCGCTGCCGCCGTTTTCTTTGTCCACATATGCCTGAATAACTCGGGCAAGAGCGGAACCGGCTGCATTGATGGTGCCAAGGAGCTTGGCCAGCAGCTGATCGCGGGGGGGCAGTTCACCGATGGCGCGGATCTGGTCCGCGGAGAGGACGTCACCGTCCAGGATCGCCACCTTGTATTCAGCCTTCTTGGAGGCCTTGGCAAAGGTGTTGATAGCCTTGGCGGCGGCAGCCACGTCGGACGCGCCGGTCACGAAAGCGGTCTGGCCGACGAGGTGTTCACCGATGTCGGGAAGGCCGGCGTCCGTCAGGGCCGTACGCATGAAGTTGTTCTTGGCTACGTGGCACTGGGCGCCGCAGGCGGCCAGGGCGGAACGCAGGTTGGTGAACTCAGGCACGGTGATCGAGGTGTAGTCCACGACGATCAGGAACGGGGAGGCGTTGACGCGGGCGGTCAGGTCGTCAATGATGATACGCTTGTCAGGATTCATGGTGTGCTAAATCGGTTCGGGTTACAGTTTGGCGATGGAAGCGGTGTCAACCGGCAGACCGGGGCACATGGCGCATGAAACGGTGACGGATTCGATGTAGGCGCCCTTGGCGGAAGCCGGGCGGGCCTTGACGACGGAATCAATCAGAGCAGCGATGTTTTCAGTGATGCCTTCGTTGGAGAAGGAGAGCTTGCCTACAGCGGCGGAGATGTTGGCGTTCTTGTCAACCTTGTAGTCAACACGGCCGGCCTTCACTTCCTTCACGGCCTTGGCCGTGTCATCCGTAACGGTGCCGGTTTTCGGGTTGGGCATCAGGCCGCGCGGACCCAGCACACGGGCAACCTTGCGGACCTCCGTCATGGCGTCGGGGGTGGCAATGGCCGTGTCAAAGTCAACGAAACCGTCCTGGACCTTCTTGATCAGGTCTTCAAAGCCCACGAATTCGGCTCCGGCTTCCTGGGCGGCCTTGGCGGCATCACCCTGGGCGAAGACGAGGACGCGGACGTTCTTACCCGTGCCGTTGGGCAGGGAGACGCTGCCGCGGACCATCTGGTCGGATTTGCGGGGGTCCACGGTCAGGTGGAAGGAAACGGTGACAGTCGGGTCAAATTTCGGGGCCGGGAAAGACTTCATGGTTTCCACGGCTTCCGTGATGCTGTAGTTCTTGTTAGGGGTAACAAGCTTGGCTGCTTCTTGATATCGCTTGCTGCGTTTGGTAGACATGTGTGTATTTGGCAGTGCGTTCGGATTGGTTAATCCTCCTGCGGTGAGTGTTACATACCTTCAACTTCGATGCCCATCTGGCGGGCCTGGCCGGCAAGGATGCGGGCGGCGCGTTCGGGGTCCTTCGTGTTGAGGTCCGGGAGTTTGGTGTTGACGACTTCCATCAGCTTGGCCTTGGAAAGAGTGGCGACCTTCTTTTTGTTCGGTTCGCCGGAGCCGGAAGGAATGCCGGCGGCCTTCTTGAGAAGCACGCTGCCCGGGGGCTGCTTGGTGATGAAAGAGAATGACTTGTCCTTGTAAACCGTGATGACGGTCGGCAGGAGGTCGCCAGCCTGCTTTTGCGTGGCGGCGTTGAACTCCTTGCAGAATGCCATGATGTTTACACCGGCCTGACCAAGTGCCGGACCCACGGGCGGGGAGGGGTTAGCAGCTCCGGCATTAATCTGGAGCTTAATGATTTTGGTTATTTCTTTTGCCATGGTTTTGCTTTGTTAGCGGAGAAAATGAACGGGAGAAGCCTGCGGCTTTCCGGATGGGGCGGTTCAGGCTTTTTCAACCTGCCAGTATTCCAGGTCCACCGGGGTAGCGCGGCCAAAGATGGAGACGCTGACGCGCAGCTTGCCTTTTTCGGGGTCGATTTCTTCGATGGTGCCTTCCTGGCTTTGGAACGGGCCTTCGCAAACACGTACGGGATCGCCGACGGCAAATTCTACCTTGGGGCGGGCGGCTACGGCTTCCGCGTCCAGCAGGGGCAGAAGGTCTTCCACCTCGCGCTTGCGCATGGGAAGAGGTGCATTGCGTGAACCGGCGATGCTGATGACGCCGTCAATCTGCTGAATGAAGTACCAGAGGTCCTTGTTCAGGGTGCCGTCCGCTTCCAGCAGGTACATGTTGGCATAGACGTAGCCGGGGAAAAGTTTGCTGTGGCGTTCCGTCTTTTTGCCGTTGCGCACTTCGGAAATGAGCTCCGTGGGGACTTCAACGCGGTAGATGAAGTCGGAAAGTTCGGCGTCCTTTGCCTTGCGGATGATGCGGTCACGAACGCTGTTTTCCTGTCCGGAGAGGACGTGAAGAACATACCATTGTTCGTGAGGCTCTGGGGTACTGGGCATGATCGGAGAAAGAAAGTAGGAGTAAAACTAGATAGCCAACTGGATGAGGTAGTTGACCACGCTGTGAAGAAAGATGTCGAACGATGCAACAAACGCGCCAAGGAAGACCATGGCAATCAGTACGACGAGAGTGGAACCCCAGAGTTCGCGGAATTTTTTGAAACCTTTCACCTTGGGGTCGCTTTCCCAGGGCCAGGTGGTCTTCTTAAGTTCGCCCTTAACTTCGGCGATGAATTGAGAAATCTTGCGAAACATGCTTCAAGGTGGGGTGATGTATTTGGAAAGAAGTGGCAGGTCAGGAGGGACTCGAACCCCCAACATTTGGTTTTGGAGACCAACGCTCTACCAATTGAACTACTGACCTGTTGAAGTCTCTTCTTTCGTGGGAAATGAGGGGGCCTCCGGGGAGACCCCCTCATTAAACCTGATGTAGATTCCTCTACAAGTTCCCAAGGGAACTTAGTCAAGGATTTCGCTCACACGACCGGCACCAACGGTGCGGCCGCCTTCGCGGATAGCGAATCGCATGGCTTTTTCCATGGCGATCGGAGTGATGAGCTGAACTTCCAGGTTGACGTTGTCACCAGGCATCACCATTTCCACGCCTTCGGGAAGGGTGCAGCAACCGGTCACGTCCGTCGTGCGGAAGTAGAACTGCGGGCGGTAGTTGTTGAAGAACGGGGTGTGACGGCCGCCTTCTTCCTTGGTCAGGACGTAAACTTCAGCCCTGAAGTTCTTGTGGGGCTTCACGGTGCCGGGCTTGATGATCACCTGGCCACGTTCGATGTCTTCCTTCTTCAGGCCGCGGAGAAGCAGGCCAACGTTGTCACCGGCCTGACCTTCGTCAAGCAGCTTGCGGAACATTTCAATGTCCGTAACGGCGGTCTTCTGGGTGTCCTTGATGCCGATGATTTCAACTTCTTCCATCTTCTTGACGATACCGCGTTCGATACGTCCGGTAGCCACGGTGCCGCGGCCGGAGATGGAGAACACGTCTTCCACAGGCATGAGGAAGGGCTGGTCAACGGGGCGTTCAGGCTGCGGAATGTAGGAGTCAACAGCGGCCATGAGTTCCATGATGGAGTCTTCAGCGGCGGTGTCGCCTTCCAGAGCCTTAACGGCGGAACCCTTGATGATGGGGGTTTCATCGCCCGGGAATTCGTATTCGTTGAGGAGTTCGCGGATTTCCATTTCCACGAGTTCGATGAGGTCGGGATCGTCAACCAGGTCGCACTTGTTCATGTAAACGACGATGGCGGGGACGCCCACCTGGCGGGCAAGGAGGATGTGTTCGCGGGTCTGCGGCATCGGGCCGTCGGAGGCGGCGACCACGAGGATGGCACCGTCCATCTGAGCAGCGCCGGTGATCATGTTCTTCACATAGTCGGCGTGTCCGGGGCAGTCAACGTGGGCATAGTGACGGTTTTCCGTTTCGTATTCAACGTGGGCCGTGGAGATGGTAATGCCGCGTTCGCGTTCTTCGGGGGCGGCGTCGATCTGGTCATAGCCGCGTGCTTCGGCGAAACCCTTCTTAGCGAGCACTGAAGTAATGGCGGCGGTAAGGGAGGTTTTGCCGTGGTCAACGTGACCGATGGTGCCCACGTTCACGTGGGGCTTGTTGCGCTGGAATTGCTCTTTAGCCATAATGTTTTGTTTAGGTTTGGGCTGCTATGGGTCTAGCTTGAAGATGGAGCTTCTGGCGGGAATTGAACCCGCGACCTCATCCTTACCAAGGATGCGCTCTACCCCTGAGCTACAGAAGCATAGACTTCTTCCGCCTTTCGCTGCTCTTAGAGAGTTGTAAATCCGCCCAAACCTGCGGTTCTAGCGGATAAATAGCATCCTCCCGTGTTGCCTGACGAAAAGCGGACGCTAGGTTACGTTTTTTAATACCGGATGTCAATGAAAACATGAACATTTTTTTATCTTTATGCCGCAAATACGGGGTGTTCATGTATAATATATTTATCAGGAATGCGTTGAATATTTAGATCTGTTTAGATCTTCCGTCAATTTGAGATTGGGGTCAACGTCTTCATCCAGAGAGTGGAACAATCCCCTGCGGGCTTTGAGGCAGGTGACATAGGCGATCATGGCGGCATTGTCCGTCGTCAGGTCGAAGTCCGGCAGCACCAGTTCCACCTTTTCACGGGCACAGGCGGCTTTCAGCCGGGAACGCAGCTCCCCGTTGCAGGAGACGCCGCCGGAAACGGAAAGGGTGCGGTGGCCGGAGACGCGCAGGGCATGCAGGGCTTTGTGAATCAGAACGTCCGTTACGGCGCGCTGGAAGGAGGCGCAGATATCCCGCAGGGTCTGTTCCGGCAGGTCATGCGGATCGCCGCTTTCCGTCAGCTTGGGCAACGTGTAGAGAACGGCGGTTTTCAAGCCGGAGAAGGAGACGTTGGCCGTGTGCTCCTTCATCAGGGCGCGTGGGAAGGAGAAGGCTTCCGGGTCTCCTCCCGCAGCCATGCGGTCTATTTCCGGGCCTCCGGGGTACGGAAGGCCGAGCATTTTTCCCACCTTGTCAAAGGCTTCCCCCGCGGCGTCGTCCAGGGAACGGCCCAGCAGGCGGTAGTCCCCCACGCCGCGAACATCCACAAAGAGGGTGTGGCCGCCGGAGACGACCATGCCCAGATGGGGAACGGGGCCTCCTGGACGTTTGACGAAGGGGGAGAGCAGGTGGCCTTCCAGATGGTTGACGGAGACGAAGGGCCTGCCCGTCGCCAGCGCCAGCGCCTTGGCCGTACTGTTGCCCACCAGCAGGGCGGCTACCAGGCCCGGGCCTCCCGTAGCGCCGAAGACGTCAATGTCCGCCGGGTTGACGCCGGCCTCACGGCATGCGGCCCGGATGACGCCGGGAAGGTCCGCCGAGTGGTTGCGGGAAGCCAGTTCCGGCACCACGCCGCCGTGGCGGCGGTGAATGGCAATCTGGGAAGAGATGATGGAGGAGAGTATTTCCGGAGCTTCCTCCTCTCCGGCGGAACGCAGGATGGCTACTGCCGTTTCATCACAGGAGGATTCTATTCCCAGAACGGTGAGGGATTCCGGCATGGCGGAGCAGGTGGGGTTAGGAGGCCTGGCGGATTTGCGCCGGTTTCTTGTCAGTAACCGTTTCCCTGGTGATGGTGACGGAGTCCGCATCATCCATGCTGGGCACCTTGTACATGACGTCCAGCATGAGGGTTTCAAAGATGGAGCGCAGGGCGCGGGCGCCAGTGCCGCGTTCCATGGCTTCCGCGGCCATGGCCTTCAGGGCGTCCGGCTGCACGTCCAGCCTGGCGCCATACATGGCGAGCAGCTTAGAGTATTGCTTGACCAGCGCGTTTTTCGGCTCCGTAAGCAGGCGCACGAGCTGGTCTTCATCCAGCTTGGCAAGCGGGCAGAAGATAGGCAGGCGTCCTACGAGTTCCGGAATCATGCCGAAGGAGAAGAGGTCTTCCGGCATGGCCTGGGCCAGGATTTCCTCTTCCGAGTATTCCTTGCGGTCACGCTGTTCCGTGATGGCACCGAAGCCCATCTGGGTGGAACCGAGACGCTTGCGGATGATTTCCTCCAGTCCGACGAAGGCTCCCCCCACGATGAAGAGGATTTTCTCCGTGTTAACGCGGATGTATTCCTGCTGCGGGTGCTTGCGGCCTCCGGTGGGCGGAACATTGCAGATGGTGCCTTCAATGATTTTCAGCAGGGCCTGCTGCACGCCTTCCCCGGAGACGTCCCGCGTGACGGAGACGTTCTGGGTCTTGCGGCCTATCTTGTCAATTTCATCCACATAGATGATGCCCTGTTCCGCCTTGGCCACGTCAAAGTTGGCGGCCTGGAGAAGGCGCAGGATGATGTTTTCCACGTCTTCCCCCACGTAGCCGGCTTCCGTCAGCGTGGTGGCGTCCACAATGCAGAAGGGGACGTTGAGCATTTTTGCCAGCGTTTTCGCCAGCAGGGTTTTTCCGGAGCCGGTGGGGCCGGCCAGCAGGATGTTGGATTTTTCAATCTCCACGTCGTCCAGGGATTCGTCTTCCAGCATTACGGCGCTCTGGCGCAGGCGCATGTAGTGGTTGTACACGGCTACGGAGAGCACTTTTTTGGCGTAGTCCTGGCCGATGACGTACTGGTTGAGCGTGGCGCACATTTCTTCCGGCGTGGGCAGCGGGCCTTCGTAGGCGGCTGTCCCGCCGGCGGTATCCTTGAGCATGTCCGCGGCGGCGGCCTTGCGGGCCTCCGCCTGGCACATGGCATAGGCGGAGGGCTCCATGTTCAGGATGCCCTGGATGAAGCGGGTTGCCAGCGGAAGGCCGGTATCCTTCACAATCATGTTGACGCAAATTTCAACGCAATTGTTACAGATATAGAAGTCTTCCGCAATCTGGATGAGCTTGTCCACCTTGTTCCCGGGCTTGCCGCAGCAGGAACAGGCAGGAATATGGGGGCTGGAACCGGACATGGTTTTGCTAGTAGAGAGAAATACGCCGGGGGCTTAGGCCTTGCCCTTCTTTTTGTCGTCCTGGCTTTCGGAATGATGGGTCAGCACCTTGTCCACCAGGCCGTAGGCGGCGGCTTCCTCGGCGGTCATGTAATTGTCACGGTCGGCATCCTTTTCAATCTGCTTTTCCGTTTTTCCGGTGTGCTTGGCCAGAATGCCGTTGAGGCGCTTCTTGAGGTTGAACATGAAGCCGATGGTGCGTTCCACGTCGGAGGCGGTGCCCTGGGCGCCGCCGGAAACCTGGTGGATCATCACATGGGAGTTCGGCAGGCAGAACCGCTTGCCGGGCGTGCCCGCGGCCAGCAGGACGGAGCCCATGGAGGCGGCGATGCCTAGGCAGTACGTGTTCACGTCACAGGAAACGAACTGCATCGTGTCGTAAATCGCCAGGCCCGCGGTGACGGAACCGCCGGGGGAGTTGATGTAAACGTGAATGTCCTTTTTCGGATCAGCCATTTGGAGGAACAGAAGCTGGGCGATGACGGAGTTCGCTACATCGTCGTCAATGGCGGAGCCGATGAAGATGACGCGGTCCTTCAGGAGGCGGGAGTAGATGTCAAAGGCGCGTTCGCCGCGGCCGTCCTGCTCCACCACCATGGGAACGTAATAGGCGTTCACAGGGTTTGATTTGGAAGATTGGTTTTGAAACATAATGTTGTTAAAGATGTTGATGTTGTCTTGTTCAATGTGTTTTCCCCGCCTGCCGGATACAAAACGGGGGAGTCGGGCATATGCGCGCCAACTCCCCCTGGTAAGGTGTCTTGTGCAGAGGAGGGTTATTGCTCGTCTACCGTTACTTTGGCTTCTTTTGTCAGGAAGTCCAGTACCTTGGCTGTCAGCAGGCTCATTCTGATGCCATGCACGCGGCCTTCGCGCTGGAGTTCGCGGATGTAGGATTTAAGGTTCTTTTTCTGCTGGCGCGCCTGGCGTGCCACTTCATTGTAAAGTTCCATTTCCGTGACGGCGATTTTTTCCACCTGGGCCACTTCCTGAAGCATGAAGAATACCTTGAGGTTGCGCTTGGCTTCCTTTCTGGCTTCTTCACGGGCTTCTTCCACAAATTTGTCCATGTCCGCCGGGGCATTTCCGCTGTACATGGCCTGCTGCATTTTCTGCTGAAGGATGCCGTACACTTCACGTTCCACGACGGCTTCCGGCAGGTTGAAGTCCAGCAGGTCCGCCAGCTTTTCCGTGATCTGGTCAGCCTTGGCTTCGTCAATCTGCGCGGTCTTGCGCTGGGCCAGGTTTTCCTTCAGGGCGGTTTTCAGGTCTTCCAGGTTCTTGCCGGGAAGCACTTTTTCCGCAAAGGCGTCATCCATGGCCGGGAGTTCCTTTTCACGGACTTCCTTGACGGTAGTGTGGAATACAAGTTCCTTGCCGCGCAGGTCTTCAATCGGGAAGGTGTCCGGAATGGTGACGGTAATGTCCTTGCTGTCCCCGGCCTTCAGCCCTTCCAGGGCGGAGGCGAAACCGGGCAGGAACTGGTCGTCCTCCACTTTCATCCACTGGCCTTCACGGCCTTCCAGGAATCCTACGGGCTTGCCGACGGCTTCCGCCACGGGCTTGCCTTCCAGCGTGGTCTTGAAATCAATGATCGCCACGTCGTCCTTCTTGGCGGCGCGGTCCACGGGAGTGAATTCCGCGATTTGTTCGGCCAGGGACTTCAGGGCTTCCTCTACTTCCGCTTCCGTCACCTCGGAGGAGGGGACCTTGACTTCAATGCCCTTGTACTCCGGCAGCTCGAACTCGGGGACCACGGTCATCGTGCTGGTAGCGGTGTAGTTGCCCTTGTCATCCAGGGACTGTTCCGGCTTGCCGAAGTTGAGCACTTTCAATTTGGGGTTTTCTTCCAGAGCGGTGGAGCAGGCCGTTTCGAAAAGGTTGTCCAGCAATTCTTCCTCAATTTCCTTCTTGAAGCGCTTTTCAATGATGGACTTGGGCGTTTTGCCGGGACGGAAGCCGGGCAGCTTGGCTTTGCCGGCGTAGGAGTCCACAATGGAGGCGCGGCGTGCAGCCGTGGTTTCTGCGGGGATGGAAGCTTTCAGCGTGGCTGTGCAGTCCGGTTGAATATCAACGTTGATTTCCATAAATAATACGGTCAGTGTTAATTGAAAGTGGTTCTGTCTCGGCTCCGGGATGACGGCAGCGGTCAAAACACGGGTGGCGGTAAATGTAATGAGAGGGTATATGGAGTGCAAGCTATTGCACAGGAATGACACAATTGCCTTTCCCGGGCGCCTGTACGCGCGCAACGTAAAAATGCGGGGCAACTGCGTTCTACGCGGAATCACGTCTTGACTATGCAGGAGGAAAAGTCCTTTATATCCCAAGCATTAAGTTCAGCTCTCATGATTCGACCCGTTTTTTTGTGTGTTTCCTTCCCCCTGATGGCATGTTCGGCTGCTTTGGCCCAGGATAAGTCTTCCCTTAACAGAGGCGGCTATGGTTCCGTAATGACGCCGGACCAGGTGGTGAAGGAATTGGGCCCGGAAACGGGGCTTCTGTCCGGGGACCAGGCGTATGAAGGCCGTCCCGTGAAGAGCGTTTCCGTGCGCTACAGGAGCACCGGCAAGACCGTGTCTGAAGACCGCCTGAAAAACCTGCTGGCTACGCAGCCGGGCACCAATTATTCCCCGGAAGTGGTGAACAAGGATTTGGAACGCCTGCTGGAAAGCGGCCTGGTGGGAGGCAATACGACGGTGGCCGTGGAGCCCTCCGGTGACGGCGTTTCCGTGGTGTTTGAAATGGCGGCCCAGAACCTGCTGGGCGGTGTGGGCTTCCGCGGCAACACAGCCTTTGACAACCGGGACCTTTCCGAGGAATGCGGCTTGAAGGGAGGGGAAGCCCTCAGTGACAAGGCTCTCAGCAGCGCTATTACCAAGCTGCGCACCTATTATCAGGAAGCCCGGTATCCGGATGTGCGCGTTTCCTATTTTTACCAGAAAACGGAACGCCCCGGCTTTGTGGACGTAGTCTTTGACATTAACGAAGGCAAGAAGGCCAACATCATCAACATTGATTTTGTCGGCAACGACCACATCAGCTCCAAGGACCTTCGCCAGGTGATGAAGACCAAGGAAAAGGGCTGGCTGACGTGGATTACCAAATCCGGCCGCATTGACCGTGAACAAGTGGAGGACGATCTGGCGGAACTGGTGACCTACTACCGCAACAAGGGTTATCTGCGCGTCAAGCTGGACAAGGTGGAATACTTTGACGCCGGCAAGGGCAACGAGCAGAAGCTCACCATGAAGATCACCCTTACCGAAGGGCGCCGCTACAAGGTTAACCAGGTTGCCTTCGGCCCCACCAAGGTGTTTACGGCCCAGGAGCTGATTCCCGGCCTGAGCATGTACAACGGGGATACCTATTCCGCCCAGAAGGTGGCTGACGATGTGACGATGATCCGCCGCTATTACGGCTCCCGCGGGTATGCGGACGCCGCCGTGCGCCCGGACATCCAGGAAGTGGGCATTGATCCCAAGACCGGCTACGGACAGATCAACATCGTTTACCATGTGACGGAAGGCAGCCCCTACCGCGTGGGCAACATCCGCCTGACCGGGAACAACCGCACCAAGGATTACGTCATCCGCCAGGAACTTCCCCTCCAGTCCAACGACCCCATGAACTCCGTGGACCTGGATACCGCCCAGAAGCGTCTCCAGAACCTGAACTATTTTGACATGGTGGACGTGGCCCAGGTGGGTTCCACCCGACCGGGCTACCGTGACATCAATATTGAAGTGGCGGAAAAACGCACCGGGTCCCTGAACATCGGCGTGGCGTTCTCCTCCATTGAAAGCGTGTACCTCTTCGCGGGCATCACCCAGTCCAACTTTGACATGTATGACTGGTCCTCCTTCGTAGGGGGCGGCCAGCGCTTCGCCATCAACACCCGCGTGGGTTTTGAAACGCAGGACGCCAGCATCTCCTGGGTGGACCCGTGGTTCCTGCACCGCAAGCTGGCCTTCGGCACGGAAATCTTCTACAGCAATTCCACATATTTCTCCGACTATTACGACCAGCAGAATTACGGCTTCGCCGTTTCCCTGCGCAAGCCGATCGGCGAGCTGGATTACGTGAAGCTGGAATACCGCCTGGAGCAGTACCAGATTGACGCCAAGGGGAATGCTCCCATCTTCTTCTGGCTGCAGGACGGCGATTACCTGCGCAGCCACGTGGAACTTTCCTACACCATTGATACCCGTGACGCGCAGATATTCCCCCGCAAGGGCGGCAAGTTTGAAGTGCTGGCCGGCTATTCCGGCCTGGGCGGCGATGTGAAGACTTACAACTTCGGCATTAACGGCTCCTATTACTGGAACCTGCGCGGAGACACCATTTTCAGCATCAATGCCGGTGCGGCCACCGTGGATTCCTACGGCGACCATGACGTGCCCATTTTTGAACGCCTCTACCTGGGCGGCCCGTACAACATGCGCGGCTTCCGCTTCCGTGACGTGGCCCCGTACAATCCGGCTCTGAGCGGTGATGAAACGATGGGCGGCCGCTCCTCCTTCTTCTGCCAGTTTGAATATTCCATTCCGGTGATTGAAGAAGTGCGCGTCGCCGTGTTCTATGACATCGGCTTCGTCAACGGAGACTCCTTTGACTTCAGCGCGTCCAAGATCGTTTCCGACTACGGGATCGGCCTGCGCCTGAATCTCCCCATCGGCCCCCTGGCGGTGGACTATGCCATCCCGATCCAGAAGAACAACGCCATTGACCGCGGCGGACAATTCCAGTTCTATCTCAACTACTCCTATTAATCTCTCCATTATTAGACGACATGAGCAACTTCCGCATTCTGATTCTGGCATTCCTGGTGGTGGTGCTGGGCGTTCTGGGGATTATCTATGTGAACATCTCCTCAAGAATGGACGTGATCCAGCAACAGCAGCAGCTGGCTCCCGCGCCTGTTGCGGCGCCTGCCAACCCCACTGCCTATCTGCCCATGCCTACCCAGGTTCCCAGCACGGCCGCCCAGCCGGTGGTGGTGGCGGACCCCGTGGTGAGCGAGGAACTGGCTCATGCCACGGCTGAGCTGGAACGGATGAAAAAGGAAAATGAAGATTTGAAGAAACGCCACGCCATGGCGGAGGAGGAACGTGCCCTGCTGGAACGCCGGAGCATTGAAAAGGGTGACCCGCGCCTGCAATGGCTCAATGAGATCAAGGATGCGGAGCAGGTGGGCCGCGTGACGGAATACTACCGTGACGCCAATTTGGTCCTGTTCCAGGCCATCGGGCAGCCGGAATTGAAAGTGGGGCAGGAGCTGGGCATCCGGAGGCGCGGAAGCATTTTCGTATCCCTGATTATTGATGGGGTTGATCCGGACGGCAAGGTGTTCCAGTCCTATGTGAAGCGCAATACGCTTTTTGACAACAATGACAAGGAAACCATCAAGCCGGGGGATGAAGTGATTGTTCCGCCCGCCAGCTGGCAGGAGAACATGTCCGGAGAAGGTGATGCCGGTGCGGCTCCGTCCGCCGCTCCCTCTCCCGCACCCCAGCCGGTGATGATTCCCATGGAGCCGTAAGCGGATCCGGATAGAGCCAAGCCAAGTAAAAAGAAGTGCATCTGAGAGAAAGATTGCAGTCGGCCGCAGGCCCCAGCCTGTCCTTTGAATTTTTCCCGCCCAAAAACGAGCAGGCCGCGGCGGCCCTGTACCAGACCATCCGTGAACTGGAGCCGTACCACCCCAGCTTTGTCAGTGTAACGTATGGCGCGGGCGGTTCCACCCGTGAGCTTACCCGCGAGGTGGTGCTGCGCATCCAGCATGAATCCCGCATACCCACGGTCCCCCACCTCACCTGCGTGGGGCACAGCCGGGATGAAGTATGGAACATTTTGGACCAGTACGCCCAGGCAGGGGTGAGGGCTGTTCTGGCCCTGCGGGGAGACCCTCCGCGCGGCGCGGCGGATTACAACCGTGATGCGGACGCCTTCCGCCATGCGGCGGATCTGGTGACTTTTATCCGTGAATATAATGAATCCGGGCGCCATCCTGACCCGGACGGGTTCGCCATAGGCGTGGCGGGTTTCCCGGAGGGCCATCCGGCCACCCCCAACCGCCTGCGTGAAATGGACTTTCTGAAGGCAAAGGTGGATGCCGGCGCGGATTACATCTGCACCCAGTTGTTTTTTGACAACCACTCTTTTCTGGACTACCGGGAACGCTGCCTCCTGGCTGGCATCAAGGCCCCCATTCTGGCCGGCATCATGCCGGTGACCAGCCTCTCCGGCATGAACCGCATGGCGGAGCTCTCCGGGGGTACCTGCTTCCCGGCCCGGCTGCTCAAGGCGCTGAAGCGCGCGGGCTCCAATCCGGACGCCATTCAGGAAGTGGGTATTCAGTACGCCTCCAGCCAATGCGCGGAGCTGCTGGATTCCGGCGTAGCGGGCATTCATTTCTATACCCTCAACCAGAGCCGCGCCACCCGGGAAATCTACAGGAACCTGGGCCTGAAGGATTCCCTTCAGCTACTGGAACATGGCGAAGATAAGTAAAAAGCTGATTGATTTGACCGGGACAACACGGTAGAAACCTCTTCAACAATATTATGGATATCAAGGATATTAAACGGGCTATGGACAACATGCCCATGGGTGATGGAAGCGCGTTTGCGGAAATTTCCGTCGGACCGGCCAAGCATGAACAATTTTTGGATGAACACTACGGCAAGGTTGCCCTGGTTGTGCTGTTGTGCGTTCTTGGCGCTGCCGGCTGGATCATTTACAACGGCATGCAGGATTCCATGGAGAGAAAGGCCGGCGCTGCCCTGGTTGCCGCCATGCCGGAATCCCCCGCCACTGGAGAAATCTCCCTGAATGAACAGGGGCTTCAGCAGGTGGTGGCGGACTTTGACGATTCCCGCGCCGCCGTTACCGCTACCTACCTCCAGGCGGTTGCCCTGTGGAACGCCGGCAAGGAAGACGAGGGCGTAGCCCGGATGAAGACTTTTATTGATTCCGCTCCCACGGAAGAATGGAAAGCCCAGGCTTCCGTTACTCTGGCATGCCGCCTGATGAACCGGGGGAAGGGGGATGAAGCGGAAGGCCTGTTCCGTTCCGTGGTGGACGCGGGGGACCCCACTTTTTCCGGTTTTGCCACCATGTGCCTGGGGGACATTGCCAGGGCGAAGAAGGACAATGCCGCTGCTGGAGCCTTTTACCGTGAATTGGCGGAAAAGTTCCCGTCCAGCGCGTTCGTCCTTCAGCGCGGAGGCTACCTGCTGCGCAAGAGCCTGTTTGATATTCAGAGCCCCGTCCGCATCGAACCCGCTGCGGAGCAGAAATAATCCGGGCGGACTTTTCCGGGGCTTTCCGGAAGATGAACGCTTTCTAAATCCGCATGTCTGTTCTTTTGCAGGCATGCGGATTTTCGTGTCCAGGAGCGCCGGAACAGGGCGTTCCAAAGGGTCCGCTGTGCACAATAGGCGTCATGATTCCGGAAATTCCTCTCCGGGCTGTGACATGCTTAAACAAATCATGCGGGCACACCGCGCTTACTGGATGTAAGCCGGGCTGACGGCATTACCAATATTTTCACACCATGAACAAGCATATCAAATCCCTCTGGCTCCTTCCCCTGGCCGGGCTGTTTCTTTCCCTGATGCCGTCCTGCACGACGGACAGTTACGGAAACAGTACCGTGACGCCTGGCGGTGCCGCCGCCATCGGCGTGGGCGCGCTGGCCGCCGGGGCCGCCATCGGCGCGGCTGTCCAGCATGACCGTGACAAGGACAGGTATCGCAATGACTGGCATCACCACAATCCTCCGCCTCCGCCGCCCCGTCCGCCCCACCGCCCCCATTGGCGGCGGTAAGGGAAAGCCCATGGCCGCAAATCCTGTGGCGCTCCAGCTTTGCGGGAAGAGCGCGTCGCAACGTGGTATTTCCGGAGTCCCGTAGAGTTCTCAGGACTGGCGGATGCCGCGGAGCGCCCAGGTCATGCGCTGCCTGGCGCTCTCCGGGTCATTGAGGATGGAGCCCAGCAAATCCAGCACGGGCCGCACGGCTTTCGGGTCGTGCACCTGGAGTTGTCCGGAAAGGATAAAGGGAGCCCCGCCGCAGCAGACGAGGTAAATGAGGATGTTCATGGGGTCTCCCTGGAGCACGGAGCCTTCCTCCTGGGCTTCCCGTATGGTTTCCAGCAGGACAAGGGGGTGGCGCGTATGGATTCCTGAAATGAAGCGGATGGCCGCCCGTTCTCCCGCCAGGGCGTCCAGCACCAGCTGGGCAATGAATTGGCCGTGGCGCAGCAGGAATTCCATGACGTCTCCCAGGATGGCTTCCAGTTTTTCAAAGGCCGGAAGGTGAATGTTGGCGTGGGTCCTGACGCCGGTGAACAGGGGTTCATACCAGCGTTCCAGCAGTTCGTTCAGAAAAGCTTCCCGGTTGCCGAAGTGATAAACAAAGCTCCCCGTATTGGTGCCTGCACGCAGGGAAAGGCCTCGGACAGTGAGAGCGCGGAGCCCGGATTCTCCGACGATCATGGCTCCCGTGTTAAGCAGGTGCTCTCTGGTGGATTTCCGTTTGGGCATGAAAGTGAAGCTTAAGCACCCATGTGTGCTCCTTATCCGTCCGGAAGGCAAGGACTTGTTACGTCTGTTACTGTAAAAGGCGGAACCGGGGCCTCGTCCATTCCCCGGTTCCGCTGCTGGAATCCCGAAGGAATCAGGATTTTGCTTCCAGTTCTTTCCGCCGGGAGGAAATCCAGCGGGAGAAAAGTTTGGCCGTGGCCGGAATGATGAGCAGATTCAGGATGGTGGCTGAAACCAGGCCGCCGAACTGGACGATGGCCAGCGGGCCGAGCAGCTCGCCGCCGGGTTTGTCAATGGCCCAGATCAGCGGGAGCAGGCCCAGCACCGTCGTCAGGGAGGTCATGATGATGGGGACTACGCGTTCCAGGGAACCTTCCCGGATGGCTTCCGCGGGTTTCAGGCCCTTGTGCTCCAGGGCCCGGTACCTGTTGAGCAGGATCAGGCCGCTGCGGATGGCAAAGCCGATGACCGTCACGAAGCCCACGATGGAAGCCACGGAGAGGATGGGCGGAATGTACGTGTCTCCGAACAGGGAGGACAGCGTGCCGGGAGAGGCCAGGAAGACGGCCACGATGCCGCCCACCAGGCACAGCGGAATGTTTACCAGCGTCAGCATGGCGCGGCGGACGCTCCCCAGCGCGGAGGAAAGCAGCAGCACAATGAGCACCATGACGATGGCCCCCAGCACGTAAAGCCGCTCGGAGGCGGATTCCCGCGCCTTGATGGTTCCGTCATAGTCCACCGTGCAGCCCATGGCGTTCATCACCGGGTCCAATTGTTCCCGGCAGGCTTTTGCCAGGTCCCCCAGGTTGGAATTGGGGGAGGGGTTGCAGGAAATCATGGCCTTCCGCATGGTGTTGTCCCTCAGGATGAGGTTGGAGACCTCCTCCCGGTACACCTGCGCCACGTCATCCAGGCGCACGGTCTTTTTATTGGGGGAAATGAGTTCCAGGTTCTTGATGTCTTCCATGGATGTCTTCAGCCTGGGGTCAATGCGCAGGACAATGTTCCAATGGTCCTGGTTCTTGATCACTTCCCCCAGCTTCTGCCCGTTCATGGCCGTGGAGACCTGTTCCGCGGCATTCGCCATGGTCAGGCCGTGTGAGGCCAGGGCTTCCTGGTTGTACTGCACGCGGATGGTGTCCACCATGATTTCCCGGTTGGCGCGCGCGTCCGCCACCTCAGGCATCTTTGCCAGAATCTCCTTGGCCTTCTGGGCCGCCAGGCGGAGCTGGGGCAGCTCCGTGCCGTAGATGTTGATGGCGATTTCCGAGTTGGAGCCGGAGAGGGCGGAGCTGATGCGGTGCGCCAGCGGATAGCCGATCATGGAGCTGGTGCCGGGAATGCCGTCAATGCGTTCCTTGATGGCGGAGCGCAGTTTCTTCTGGTCCTTCTTCAAGTCCACGCGCACAAGGAGCTCGGAGGCGCTGACGGGTTCCGCGTGTTCGTCGTTTTCCGCGCGTCCCGTACGCTGGGTGACGCTGAGGACGCCCGGAATTTGTTCAATGTCCTTCATTACCTTCCGGGAAATGCGCTCCGTTTCATCCAGGGAGGTGCCGGGCACGGTGCTGACGAAGACCGTATAGCAGTCCTCGTTAAACGGCGGGAGGAAACTGGTTCCGAAGGTGGACCCCAGCCACAGGGCCAGCAGCGTAATGGCCGCCATGATGGCGCAGACCGTCTTGGAGAAGCGCAGGCAGAACTCAAGGATGGGCGCATAAATGCGCTTGATGAGGCGGGAGCTGAAGGAATCCCCGCTTTCCAGCGTGGCGGCGTTTTTGCTCTTCTTGAACCACATGTAGCAGAGCACCGGGGTAATGGTCACGGCCACGATGAGGGAGGAGAGCAGGGCTAGCATGTAGGAGATGCCCAGGGGGCGGAAAAACTGGCCTTCCAGCCCGGACAGGAAGAGCACTGGCGTAAACACCAGCAGGATGATGACGGAGGAGAAGGAGATGGACCCCACGATTTCCCCCTTGGCCTTCATCAGCACCTCATACTTGCTCTTGCGCTTGTCTTCCGGCAGGGCGGCGTTCCGGTTCAGGTGCCGCCACGCTATTTCCACAAAAATGATGGCGTTGTCCACCACGTCCCCCACGGCTACGGCCAGGCCGCCCAGGGTCATGATATTAATGGCCAGCCCGAAGATGGGGAACATCATCATCCCGAACAGGACGGACAGGGGCATGGAAATCAGCGTGATGATGGCCGTGCGCAGGTTCAGCAGCGTCAGGAAGATGACGATCATGACCACCGCCCCTGCAATGAGCAGGGTCTCCGTGCCGTTGTCCAGGGACATTTCAATGAAATCCGCCTGGCGGTAGGCGGTGGTGTGCAGTTTCATGCCCTTGGGAAGCTGGCTCTGGCTGAACTCCTTGACGGCTGCGTCCACAGCCTGCGTCAGGGCCAGCGTATTGGCTCCCGGCACCTTCTGCACGGAAAGCACTACGGCGTCTTCCCCCATGAATCCGGCGTCGCCCCGCCGCGGCGCGCCGTCTATCTTGACCTCCGCCACGTCCTGAAGGCGGAGTATGCCGGAGGCATGGTCCGGAACCAGGGCGCGGTTCAGTTGTTCAATATTGGCGGTGCGGGTATCCTGCTGGATGGGGAGTTCCTGCCCGGCCACGTCCTCCAGGTACCCGGCAGGAACGGAAGACTGGGATTCCTCAATGGCCGTTTTCAGGCTGGAAAGGTCCACCCCGGCCAGCTTGAGCTTGTTGGGATCGTAAACCACCTGGTATTCCGGCAGGCGGCCGCCCAGCACCGTGACCTGTCCCACGCCGGGGATGGCCAGCAGGCGCGTGCGCAGCTTGTATTCCGCCAATTGCCGCATGTCCAGCGTGGAGGTGTCCTTGTCTCCCGTCAGGGCGATCAGCATGATTTCCCCCGTTACGGAGACGATGGGCGCCAGCTCCGGGGACGTACCTTCCGGCAGGGACTCCCGGACCGCGCCCAGGCGTTCCGTAACGATCTGGCGCGCCTGGTAAATATCCTTGTCCCAGTCAAAGTCCACCCATACGAAGGAGAGGCCGCTCCCGGAGGAGGAGCGTACGCCCTTGACCCCGGCGGTGCCGTTCATGGCGGACTCAATGGGAATGGTGATATACTGCTCCACTTCCTCCGCGGTAAGGCCGGGGGCTTCCGTCTGGATGGTGACGCGCGGAACCTTCAGTTCCGGAAACACGTCCACGGGAATACTCTTCACCACGAAAATGCTGATAACCGCCAGCGCAATTGTCAGCAGAATCACGGTGATTCTGTTATTCAGGCAGAATGAAATTAGAAAGTTCATCGAATTCCTGTTTCTATTAACCGTTCTCTAATCACGTTGAGCTGAAAATCAATGCTCCCCTTCGTGGAACTGGCCGTCCGCGTGGAAGTGCCCGGCCGCCTTCTTGCTGCCGGCGTCTCCCGTGGGCAGGATGTATTTCAATTCATATCCCCCCTTGGTCACGATGGTCTGTCCCGGCGTCAGCCCCTTGACAGGCGTCTTTCCCTGCCGGGCGGGCAGCGTTTCCACCTTCTTCATGACGAAGGTGTCGTCCGCCGCCTTGATGAAGACCACGTCGTTCACCCCCACCTTGACGACGGCGCTGTTGGGAACGGGAATAAATCCGTCCGTGGCGGCGTCATGGGAATACAGGTCCAGCCGGGCAAGCTGTCCGGCATGCGTCCCTTCCGGCATGCGGTCCGGAACGAAGTACAGGGCACGGGACTGCGTGGCGGGGTCTACCTGGTCCGCCACTCGCAGGGCGCCGTCCAGCACTTCCGTATTTTTTCCGCTGGTCAGGGCCAGCTGGGCCTTCGCGTAATGGACGGGGTCAGCCCCGTAAATGGTGGTGGCGAATTCCAGTTCTCCCTTGTTGGTCATGACGAGGGCGGGCGCGCCCTGTTCCCCCCAGGAACCCTGGGTCATGTTCACGGACTGGACGGAGCCGTCCGCCGCGGCGTACACGTAAAGGAGATTGTTTTTCAGCGCTCCGGAATCCGTCACCAGCTTCAGTTTATTATTGCTGGCGTCCAGAGCGGCCCGGAGGCTGTGGATTTCCGCTTCCTTGAACTGGATGGAGGTGTTCAATTCACTGTTACGGGTGCCTATTTTTTCCAGTTGGGCCCGGCGTTCCTTGAGGGTATTGAGTTCCGCCGCGGCGCGGTCCAGAGCGGCCTGCGCCTGGGAGGCGTTCCCCTCCATCTCCACAATATCCGGAGAGGCCAGCGTGTACAGCAATTCCCCCTTCCGCACCTGCTGGGCGGACTTGACGTTGAAAGTGACGCGCCCGGCGGCGGGAAGGGCGTATGTAGTCACCGCATGGGGAGGGATGACCATCTGCCCGTGAAGGGTCTTTTCCGCGCCGTGGGAGGCTTCCGTCACCTTCTCAAAGCGCATGTCCAGGGAATGGCGCGCTTTTTCATCCACATGCACGGGAATCATATCCCCGGGCTGGCCGGAACCTTTCTCCGCGGCCTCTTCATGTTCGTGGTCGCCCGTGCAGGCTTCCCCCTCTGCATGCTGGTGGCCCTCAGGCTCGTGGTCGCCTGTGCAGACGGAGCCGTCCGCGTGCTTGTGTTCCTCATGGGCGTGTTCTTCGGTGCAGGTTTCCCCTTCCTTGTGCTGGTGGCCGTCATGGTCGTGGTCCGCCGTGCACGCAGTGCCGTCCTCGTGCTTGTGTTCTGCGGGGGCCTGTTGTTCTCCGCGTGCGGGGGTGAGGCCAAAAACGGGAGCGAAGCCCAGGATAATGGAAAAATAAAGACGTTTCATATTCGTTAACAATGGTGGCAAGTTTATTTGGATTGAAGGTTGGCGTGGGTGAGGTAGCGGAGCTGGGCTTGAATGGCCAGCAGCTTGTCCAGGTTGTCCAGGAAGGCCAGGCGGCTTTCATAAAGCTGGTGGCGGTTTTCAGCCAGTTCCAGCAGGGAAGCTTCCCCAATGCCGTGCAGTTTTTCCATGGTACGGACGGAAGAGGCGAAGGACTCCATGCGCTGAAGCTCCGTCCGGCAGTGGCGCAGCACCATCTGCTGGCTGGCGTCAAGCTGGCGCGCGTTGAATAATTCCGTCTTCCAGAGCTGGATGGTTTCCTGTCTGGACATATCCCGTGCTCCGCGGGATTCCGCAACGGCCTTGCGGTTGCGGTTCCAGAGGGGGATATTGAACCCTATTTCCCCGCCTACTTCCTTTTCACCGTCGTCACGGGTAAAGGAAGGCCCCAGTTCCAGTTCCGGATACTGGCGGCGGATTTCCGTCTTGAATAACGTTTCTGTGGTGGCGTAGGTTGCCAGCTGGGCCTTGATTTTGGGGGCTGCCGTCAGGGCGGAGGGCCCCGGTGCCGGAACAGCGGGGGGAAGCTGGAAACCCTGTTCCGTGCGGAAGCCGAGCTTCCGGGCCGCAGAGGGGTGCAGCCCCATCAGCCTGACCAGTTCCATCTTCTGTTCCAGCTCTGTTTCCGTCACAGTCTGGAGTTCCCGGATGGCGTCATTCATACGCTGGGAAGCCACCTGGCGGGAGGAAAATTCCACTTCCCCTGCTCCGATGAGCTTTTCAATCGTACTGTTTTCATTCCTGACCGCCGCCAGGCGTTCCCGGATGACCGCCTGTCGGCGCCGGGTGACGGCCAGTTTGCTCCAGGCCTGGTCCAGGGAACTGAGAAAATCCAGTTCCGCCTGGCGGAGAGTCCAGAAGTCCGCCTCCTTGTATTGTTCCGCCACCTTCTTTTCCAGGGCGGGGAGACCGGTCACGGGAATGGTGAAGCCCAGGCTGCCGGACATGTTGAGCGTGTTCTCCTGGAGGACTTGTTCGATATCCCAGGAAAAGGACGGATCATTCCACCAGCCCGATTGTTTGGCGGCTTCATTGCTGGACGCCAGCTTCAGGCGTGCCTTGTTCAGGTCCGGATTCATGACCAGGCCGATCTGGCGTGCCTGGTTCCGGGTGACGGAGGTATGTGTGTCCACGCGGGACGCCTCTTTCCAGGAGGCTTCCTCCGCGTTCAGGTCAATGGGGGCGCTATGGTAGACGCTGCATGAGCTGAGGAAGGCGGTCAGGCCGAGCCCAGCGAAAAATGGTATGGATTTCATGATGAAAAAGAAAATGGAGATAGTTCGTCTCAATCAGGTTTGGACAATGCGGCAGATCATTCTGCGGAAACAAACAAGGCCGGACGCAATTAAAAAGTAGCGTTCAGCTGGAAACGTCCCGGGACGTTCCTGAAAAAGGGACCGTTAAATCAGCAGGGGAAGCTGAAAGCCTTCATGCACCGGGCCGTCGTCCCTGAAGGGGTCGGGGGTATCCGGTATGGCGGAATCCGATGTTTGGCTTGTTAAAAGAAGAGGCTGCGCCAGATGGTGGAAATCCGGTAACGTCTGCCAGATGATGCAGGGCTGGGGAAGCGGCGCGTGAAGGACGGGCAGCGCCAGGCCGTCAATTTCCAGCCGCTGGTGCTCGCAGAGGTGCCCGGCCAGGGGGCTGGAAGTGCTGCTGCCGGGGGCATGGTCCCCGCGGCATTCGCATGGGGCCGCATCCTGATGGCAGGAGCAGGAAAAGAGGAAGACCTCTTCATGGCACGGACATACGGAAACCATGCCCGTTCCGCCTACGACGACCAGCAGAAGGGTGAGCAGCATAATGCCGTTGCGCAATGCTCTAACCATGGTATGCCGCGAATCCTAGAAAGGAGCGGGGGAAGCGTCAAGAGCAAAGTGGCGGATGTCGGAACCTTGAAGGAACCGGGCTGTTATTTCCCAGCCGCTTTACGGAGCAGGTCCACGGTGTGTTCAAAGGCTACGCCGCGCACGTCAATGATCTGGGAGTTTTCCGCTACGGCTCCGGTGATTTCCTCCTTGAATTTTCCGGCCTGTTCCTCCGTGAGCAGGTTTTTAGAGATCAGGGAGCGCGTAATGAGCTGGAGAACGTACTCCGTTTCCACAAAGGACTGGCGGCCTACCGCCTTTTTCATGGCTTCCATGAATTCGGGGGCGTGTTCAGGCGAGAGGGCCGCAACAGCTTTTTCATAAGCCTGTGCAAAGGTGTTCACCGGGGCCTTGGAAACTTCCGTCTTGGTCAGGTCAAAGCTGGATTGGTAGGCCTGGGCCCCTTCCTCCGCCAGTTGAAGGGCGTTCTTGCCGAATTTGTTGACGGCATTCATGTCCGCCCCTTTTTCCAGCAGCAGGGCTGCCACCTGGAAGTTGCCGCGCATGGCCGCCAGCATCAGCGGCGTAAAGCCGTTGCCCTCCCGGTTGTTGATGTCCGCCTTCTTTTCAATCAGCATGTCGGACAAGCGGTCCAGGCCGCTCCAGGAAGCCCAGTGCAGGGCGGTCCATCCGTCCTTGTCCTTCTGGTCGATTTCCACGCGGGGGTCTTCCAGCAGGCGTTCCAGGTAGGGCGCACGCTTGGCTTCCAGCTTCAGTGTGGTTTCAATGTTGTTGTAGTTGGCGTAGCACACCCACATGACGGGCGTCCTGCCGTGGGGGTCCGTCATGTTGACGAAGGCTTTTCCTTCCTTCGCCGCCAGTTGTTCCCCTTCTTCCAGAGTTTGGTCGAATTCCTTCATCCCCTTGACTCTGGCTTCCTGTTCCTCCTGTTCGGAGGAGGCATTGACTTCCTTGGCCTCCGCCTTTTTCATCACGGTGATGAGGTCCAGGGCCGGATTGGGGTCTCCGGAGAAGGATTTGGAAACCACCAGGCTGATGCCGCCCAGAATGGAGCTGAAAGCCACCAGGATGAGGGAATCCACAATGATGTTGCGCGTGTGCTGGTTCATGGTCTCGTGAGGTTAGGAGTTGGCTTCCGTGAGTTCTTCCGCCGTGACGGCAGGGTCCATTTCCGTCTCAATGGCCGCAATGGGCGGGGAGTCCGCGTCTTCCTCCGGATGGTCGGAGGTGATGGTCTTGCGGGTCAGGATGATGGCGATGGGGCTGATGACGGCCATGGCCAGGTAAATGGTCCACATGAATTCGGGTGAATCCCAGAAGCCGATGTGCCCGGTATCCATTTTGGCGCAGATGCCGTCGTAGCAGAGGTAGGCGACCAGCAGGCCACCGATGATGCCGTTGATGGGCTTGGCAATGAACATGGGCAATGCCGCCAGGGACATGTAGGAGGCCACCTTGTCCTTGGGCGCCACACGGGCCACATATTCCGAGAAACGGGGAGAGAACAGCAGTTCCCCGAACGCGAATACCAGAATCTGCGTCACAATGGCTACCAGATACGCCTGGGAGCGCGTTTCAATGCCGGGCACCAAATAGTACCATTCAATGGGAATGGCCATGAAGACAAGGGAGAAAGCGGAAATGGACATGCCCACGATCATGAGGCTGACGGTGGAGAAGCGCCCCAGCACCGGAATGAGCAGGATGAGGCCGGAGACGATGATGGCCGGGTTGATGGCATTGATGGAGCCGATGGCAAAGTCATCATACAGGGTGCGCACGTAGTATTTGGGCATGACCAGGAATTGCAGCGTGAAGACGATGCGCACGCCCATGGTCAGCACCAGGAAGAGGATGAGCTTGCGGAAGGCGGATTCCTTCCACACTTCCCGGAAAAGCTGCAGGGGACGGCGGAGGGGCGCTTTCAGGTTGGCCTCCTTTTCACTGGGTTCCGCATAGTTGTCTTCGTCAATGAAGCGGGTGGTGATGCAGCCCAGCAGCACCATCAGCGTGCCGAAGTTGATGATCCAGTAGCCGCCGTCCACGGCGCCGAAGTGCTTGCGGAAGAATTCAATCAGGAATACGTTCGCGATCACGGCGGCAATGTTCATCAGTAGGTAATAGATATTGAACCCCGTGGCGCGCGCATTCAGCGGGGCGAAGCGCCGGATGGAGGTCTGGATGACGGGTGACATGAACGCCGTGCCGAAGGACATGATCAGAATCCCCGTCATGACCACCAGCCTCCCGGAGTCCACGGTGGGACTCAGATCCGGCCCGAATCCCATGATGAGACGCCCGGCGATGAGGATGATGAAGCCGATCAGGTACGTGCGCCGTATGCCGATGATGTCGCAGATGGAACCCACCGCAAAGACGAAGGCGGAGATGAACAGGGTGTACAGCCCCACCCACAGGGCCGCGTCCGCATCGTTGAAACTGCAATAGTCCGTCAGGTAGAGGACAAATACCGTAATCAGGGAGAAGTAGGCCATGCCGTCAAAGAACTGTACGACGTTGGTGAGCCAGAAATCTTTGGATACGGTTTTTAGGATTTTGAACTCGGAAAAGTACTTGATGATAGGGTTGGCGGACTCGTTCATGCAGAAGAGAGTAAATTTTGACGACGGTGGAAGAGTGAGTTACCCGCACCCCCGTTTCAAGTTTTTTTCTCTCAAAAGCCGGATTAACCGGAAAAATGCGCGCCGCCGCCACGGCGCGTCCCCTATCTGGGCAGAATGCGCCGGAAGCCCGCCACATTGCACCATGACAGCGCCTTCAGGCATTGTTCCACGGCCATGGCGTCAGAGGGCAGCAGGGGCCACAGTCCGGCCTCTTTCAGCCCTGATTTGGCTATTTCCGCCGCTTTCCATTCACGGAACTGGGTAGGAAGGGCGGAGAAGGTGAAGAAGGCCCAGCAGGCCAGCCCGATAGCCAGCGCAATCTGGAATTTCAACAGCCCGGTGGCCAGCATCCCCAGCAGGATAAGAGCCGTGAAGAAGGGAATCATCATGGCGCGGCCGGAGGCTGTCTTGCGGGCTTTGGCCGCCGCAGGGTCTTCCCTGACCAGGCTGCTCATGGCCCAGGTGTGGGCCACGCAGGCCAGGCGCCCCGCTGTCACCTTGCCCTCCCAGGCGGGAGGCAGGCTGATGAGGCCGTTTTCATCCACACCGGGAAAGCGGGCCTCCGCCAGTTTCCTCTGGCGCTTCTCCGCGCCGTCCAGGCGGTGAATCAGCCCCGCCGGACCCGGAAATCCCGGCAATTCCCGCGATTCGTAGGTACGCAGCGGAATGACCCCCTTGGTGAAGCGCAACGCGGCAATGACGCCGAGCACGACCACGGAAAGGAATATCACTACTGCGAATAGCATAGACGGCTTTTTCGCATACGTCCGGATGCCCGTCAATCTCCCCGGATGGCATGAAAGCGGTCTTTTCAGCTTGATTAACACGGCAGGCGTTAAGTACAACAATCCGTCATGTTTGCGCCGTTCTCCCGTTTTCTTGCCTTGCTTCTGATGTTTTCGGGCTGCCTGGGATGGGCGGCCCCCGCTCCTGCGCCGGGACGGCCCAACATTCTCTTTATCCTGGTTGACGATCTGGGCTGGGGGGATCTTGGGGTGTTCCACCAGAACCGCCGCGCTCGTGAAGGGAAGCCCGCCATTCAGACTCCGGCCCTCGACCGGATGGCTGCGGAGGGAATTCAGTTGTGCAGGCATTATGCAGGTTCTCCCGTCTGCGCCCCTTCGCGCGCCTCGCTGTTTTCCGGTGTCCATCAGGGGCATGCCCGCGTGGTGAGGGACAATACGTTTGACATGCCCCTGGAGGATGCGCTGACGTTGCCGGCCATGTTGAAGAAAGCCGGATACGCAACGGCGCTGATCGGCAAATGGGGGATTGGAGGCGGAACGGAATGCGGAGGCAATCCCGGAGAGTCCACAGCTTTTCCCGACAAAAGGGGCTTTGATTATTTCTTCGGCCATCTGGACCACATCGGAGCGCACCGGCACTATGCGGCGGATGATCCCGCGGACCGCCGTTCCCAGACGGGTACCAACGTGATCTGGGACATGCATGAAAACATCACCAAATCCTGTACGAATTCCTATTCCACGGATTTGTTTACGGCCCGTGCCAAGAAATGGATCGTGGACCACAGGAAAAAATCAGGGGGCCAGCCGTTTTTCCTGGCGCTGACTTTTACCGCTCCCCACTCCGCGCTGGAAGTACCCACGCAAGCCTATCCCGCTGGCGGCGGCCTGAACGGCGGATTGCAGTGGCTGGGTAAAAAGGGGGAATTGATCAATACGGCCAACGGCGTGCGCAATTCATACGTTTATCCCCGGTATGCCTCCCAGAAATGGCCGGAGGGAGCAAAAAAGCATGCTTCCATGATAGCCCGGATTGACGATGCCGTGGGGGATTTGCTCAAACTCCTCTCCGATTTGAAAATAGATAAAAATACGATCGTGGTTTTTACCTCCGATAACGGACCCCATAATGAAGGCAGTTTCATAGGCCCTACGCAGGACCCCAACTTTTTCGAGTCTTATGGCCCGTTTGACGGAATCAAAAGGGATACCTGGGAGGCCGGCATCAGGGTTCCGGCTATTGTGCGCTGGCCGGCGGCCATTCCTTCAGGCCGCGTTAGCCATGCTCCCAGCCAGTTCCATGACTGGATGGCCACGTTTGCAGAGGCCGGAGGGATGCCGGTTCCGGCAAAAACGGATGGAGTCTCCATCCTGCCCACCCTCACGGGGAAAGGTAAGCAGAAGCCGGGCATTCTTTATGTGGAATATAACGTGAAGGGAAAAACGCCCAATTATAAAAACTTCCTTCCGGAGCACCGGAACGTTTCCAGGCTCCAACAGCAGATTATTTATGCAGGCAGGTACAAGGGGGTCAGGCAGAATATCCGTTCCCATGAGGATCCCTTCCAGATTTATGATATTGAAAAAGACCCCAGGGAATCCCGCAATCTGGCGGAGACGCCGGAGGGCAGGAAATACGGGGACTATTTCAGGAACAGGGTATTGCAGGTCAGGAGGATTTATGACTATGACAACTCCGTCCGCGGCTGTCTGGCTGGCAGGCCTTATGATTCCGTCCCCGTGCCGCCTCTGGAGAAGGGCGGGGAAGTAGGCGGAAAACTGGCGTTCAGGCTTCTTTCCTCCAAGGCGTGTCCCTGGGTGCCCAAGCCGGAGGCGGTCAGGGGGTATGAAAACCTTGCGGTGACGGAGACCTCCGGTTGTCTTGTCCCGGACGGCATTTCCAGACAGCCTTTTTGCGGGGAATGGAAGGGGTTTCTGAGCGTGCCGGAAACGGGAGTTTATACCTTTTTCCTGGAAACGGATTCCAATGAAGGTTCCAAATCCTTTGTGCGCCTGCATGACATGCAATTGGTGGATGCCGATTTCCATTATAAGCCGGGAGACCGGGCGGATTCCTCTTCCGCCGTGGGAACGACGGAATGCAGCCCGGAGACCGGCAAGAAGGGAGTGCCCCTGGCAAAGGGGGCGCACCCCGTCAGCATCGGGTACGTGCATGGGGCGGGCGCTTCAAAGGCCGGACTCAAGCTGATGTGGTCGCGGGACGGGGGCGCCCCGGAAGAAATTCCGGCATCCTGTTTCTCCATGTCCGCAAGGTAACCGCCGGGAATTTTCCGCCTTCCCGGCCGGGAGGCGAGGAAAAACAGCCGTGATGGAGCCGGCTCTTTTATCTGCGGAGCCGTTGGATTGGGATTGCTTTCCCGGAGCTTTTCATGTAATTGCTGACCGCAATGGTCCATATCCGGGAATGCATGAGGAAGTGGCTGCCGTTTGTCCTGATGGCGGCGGCTCTCGGAGTGTCTCCGGCCCAGGATGTGGCGAGCCCGGATGCCGCAGAGCTGGACCTGGACCTGGTTAAATTGAAGAAGGGGCCCAAGGGCAGGCAGAGGGAAGCCATGCGGAAGGTCCTCCTGCTGGTGAACCTGAAGCAGAAGGAAACCTGGCTGGCGGAGTCCACGGGGGAAGCCGCCCTTCACCTGAAGGCGGAGATTTCCTTCCGGCGGTATCTTGCCGCGGTGGATATGGCCAGCTGCCCGGAGGAATTCAAACGCGCCTTCCGCAATTATGCAAAGCTTCTAAATTCCTTTGAAGAAAAAGATTTGAAAAGCGTGCGGGATTTTCCCTCCGTTCCCTTGCAGGAGGCCGGAAGGGAGCTTTTCCGGGTATTGCTCAATTACCGGCTGGAGCCGGAGCATCTGCTGGAGGAAATGAAAGCGCTGGTGGATGAAGAGGTGGAAGGTAAGGAGGAGCTTTCCCCGGAGCAGATGATGGACATTGTCCGGGAAGTGCGGGAAGCCCTCCAATCCGGCAAACGCCCTTTTCCCGCGGAAAGGGCTCTGGAGGACAGGGAATGAGGCGTGGCCTGTTTTTCACCTGTAGTTTTGTTGAATCCATTCAACGGCTTTCGGGTTTTGCGGCAGGTAGGTTTTTAAAAATTCCCTGATACGCTCCCTGGATTGACGGTTCGGGGGGACCTCTCCGTCCATGGCGGCAGGCATGATCGGGAACGCTTTCTGCCGCTGTGCCTGTTGAAGATAGCGGGCATAGGCGTCCGGGTGCCGTTCCGCTTCCTCCCTGGACGGAATTTCCAGTTTTCCCATCAGGTAGAGCAGGTAAAGGGCCTCCGGGTTATTCAGCGCGGCTGCTTTTTGGTAAAACTCCATGGCTTTCCGTTCATCCCGCATGATGCCGTATTCTTCGTCTCCGCAGGCATACAGCCGTCCCAGTTCCAGGGAGGCGGGAGCGTAAGACTGCCTGTCCGCCTGTATCAGATAGGCGAGGACCTCGGAAGGGTTTTCGGAAATGCATTCCGTGAAAGCTTCATACTGGGCCTGCGGGCTTCCATGGTCCGCCGCTTTTTTGATCCAGTAATTGTATTCCTCGGCTTTGAGATCGTTTTTGGAGATGAAGTTATGATCCGCCATTTGGCGCATGGCGGGAACGCAGCCAGCCTGCGCCGCTTTTTTCAACAGTTTCTCCTTCTGGTCAAATTGCTCAAAGGGGGAGAGCTCCATGTATTGCCGGTACAGTTCCTCGGGGGAGGCTTCCCGCGGGGCGGCTATCCAGTAAACGCCCAGGGCGGCAGCGAGAACGGCGCCTGAAATGATTAGTGCGGATTTAATGCTCACAGTAGGTGAGCGGCTGCCCGGCAGAATTTTGTCTGAAAAAACGGTCGGGAAAAGAAATGGGCCTGCTTCCGGTTACGGTTTCCAGGCAGCGGCCATCAGGGTCTGGAAATGGGGCGGTTCCGGTTCCCTGTCCACAATGTCCGTATGGATGTTCCGGAATCCGGCTTCCTTGAGCATGCTTTCCAGCGCGGCGGGCGTGAAGCCCAGCCAGCGGTCCGCGTACAGGTCCCTCGCCTCCTCCTGCCCGTGCTGGAGCAGGTCCAGCACCACCAGGCAGCCGCCCGGTTTCAGGATGGTCCAGGCGGCTTCCAGGGCCTTGACCGGCTTCTGGGCATGGTGCAGGGCCTGGCTGAGCAGGGCCAGGTCCACGGTGCCGGGATCAATGGGTGGCGTTTCAATGTCGCCCAGGCGGTATTCCAGATTATCCAGCCCGTGCTTGCGCGCCAGTTCCTGCCCCAGCTCCACCATGCTGGGGGAGTTGTCCACGGCAATCACCTGCTTGGCGCTGGGGGAAATGAGCTGGGAGACGAAGCCTTCCCCGGCGCCCAGGTCCGCCACCACGTCATAGTTCAGGATGCGGAGCAGGGCTCCGGCCAGCGCCTTCCAGGAACGGCCCGGCGCGTAGTTCTTGCCCAGCCGGCACACCACTTCGTCAAAGTAGGCCTGCGTGCGGTTCTTGCGCTTGTCCAGAATGACCTGGAGGGCTTTTTTATCCGTTTCCGCCTCCGGTAGTTCTTCGCAGGCTTTCAGAGCCACGTTGTGCAGGTCGTTGGCCAGGGAGAGGGTGTAAAAAACGTTTTTCCCGGAGCGGGTGTCCTCCACCACTCCTTCCTGCCGGAGCTGGGCAAGCTGCGTGGAGATGCGGCTCTGCCCCATGCCGAGAATTTCCTGAAGCTCCGCAACGCTCAGGGATTCTTCATTCAGAACGTTGATGATGCGCAGGCGGGTGGGGTCCGTCAGGAGTTTGAGCGTTTTTAGGATTGACTTCATGGTGGAATAATATATCAACGCATCGAGATTTATCGATATGAGTAAAAACAACCCTCACATCTTCACGTCGGAATCCGTTGGAGAAGGCCATCCGGACAAGGTGGCCGACTACATTTCCGACTCTATTTTAGACGCCTGCCTGGCTCAAGACAAAACTAGCCGCGTCGCGTGCGAAACTTTGGTGAAGAGCAACATGGTCATCATCGCCGGGGAGCTGACGACCAAGGCGGTGATTAACCCGGAAAAGATCGCCCGCCAAGCCATCCGGGAGATTGGGTATTGCAACCGGCAGGATGACGACGTGTTCCACGCGGATACCGTCTTTTTCACGAACCTGCTCACGGAACAGTCTCCGGACATCGCCCAGGGCGTGGACGCCCGGGAGGCGGAGGGCAAGGGCCATGCGGAACAGGGAGCCGGGGACCAGGGCATCATGTTCGGCTTCGCGACGAACGAGACGCCGGAGCTGCTGCCGGCCCCCATCGTGTTCGCCCACAAGCTGCTCATTGAACTGGCCAAGCGCCGCAAACGCGGGCATGTGGACTGGCTGCGCCCGGATTGCAAGTCCCAGGTGGCGGTGGCTTATGATGAAGCCGGACGCCCCGTCCATATTGAAAACGTGGTCATCTCTACCCAGCACACGGAGGAAGTGGACCATGGTACGATTTACAATTACTGCGTCAGACTCATTAAGACTGTGCTCCCTGCGGAACTGCTGGATGACAGGACGGAGTATTTCATCAATCCCACCGGGAAATTCGTGGTGGGCGGCCCCCACGGGGATTCCGGCCTGACGGGCCGCAAGATCATTGTGGATACGTACGGCGGCATGGGCCGCCACGGCGGCGGCGCCTTCTCCGGGAAGGACCCGTCCAAGGTGGACCGTTCCGCGGCGTACATGTGCCGCTGGGTTGCCAAGCACATTGTGGCCGCCGGGCTGGCGGACAAGTGTGAATTGCAGGTGGCCTACGCCATCGGCTACCCCACCCCCGTTTCCATCCGGGTGGATACCTTCGGCACCGGAAAGGTGGAGGAAAAGGCCATTGAAAGCGCGCTGGAAGGCATTTTCTCCTTCAAGCCCGCGGACATGGTGGAGCAGCTCGACCTGCTGCGACCCATTTACCGGAAGACGACGCACTACGGGCATTTCACCAATCCGGAGCTTCCCTGGGAGCAACTGGACGAAACGCGCCTTGCCTCCCTGAAACAACTTCTTCATTAATCCCACGACAACGTTTACAGACATGTTTTCAGAAACGGAACAATACAAGGTGCGCGATATCAGCCTGGCGGATTTCGGACGCAAGGAACTGGACATTGCGGAACATGAAATGCCCGGCTTGATGGCCGTGCGTGAAAAGTACGCGGACGCCAGGCCCCTGGAGGGCGTGCGCATCATGGGCTCCCTGCACATGACGGTGCAGACGGCCGTGCTGATTGAAACGCTGACGGCCCTGGGCGCCTCCGTCCGCTGGGCAAGCTGCAATATTTTCTCCACGCAGGACCACGCCGCCGCCGCCATTGCCAAATCCGGCACGCCCGTGTTCGCCTGGAAGGGGGAAACGCTCCGGGAATACTGGGACTGCACCTGGAAGGCCATGAACTTTCCGGACGGCCTGGGCCCGCAACTGATTGTGGACGACGGCGGAGACGCCACCCTGCTCATCCACCGCGGGTATGAGATGGAGGAAGGTTCCGGCTGGGTGAACACCCCGTCAGAGTCGGAGGAAGAGGAAGTCATCAAGGACCTCCTGAAAAAGATTGCCGCGGAAACTCCAGGCATTTTCCACCGCTGGCTGCCCGAGCTGAAGGGAGTTTCCGAGGAAACGACCACCGGCGTGCACCGCCTGTACCAGATGCAGGCCGCGGGACGCCTGCTGATTCCGGCCATCAACGTGAACGATTCCGTGACCAAGTCCAAGTTTGACAACCTGTACGGCTGCCGCGAGTCCCTGGTGGACGGCATCAAGCGCGCCACGGACGTCATGATCGCCGGAAAGGTGGCCGTGGTCTGTGGTTACGGGGACGTTGGCAAGGGCTGCGCCCAGTCCCTGCGCGGCATGGGCGCCCAGGTGGTCGTGACGGAAATAGACCCCATCTGCGCGCTCCAGGCCGCCATGGAAGGCTACCGCGTACTGACGGTGGAAGACACGCTTGGCTGGGCGGACATTTACGTGACCACCACGGGGAACTGCGGCATCATCCGCATTGAGCACATGGAAAAGATGAAGGACCAGGCCATTGTGTGCAACATCGGCCACTTCGACAATGAAATCCAGGTGCACAAGCTCCAGACCTATCCCGGCATCAAGCACCTTAACATCAAGCCGCAGGTGGACCGTTACACGTTCCCGTCCGGCAACAGCCTTTACCTGCTGGCGGAAGGCCGCCTGGTCAATCTGGGCTGCGCCACGGGGCACCCCAGCTTCGTGATGTCCAACAGCTTCGCCAACCAGGTTCTGGCGCAGCTGGAACTGTGGAATACCCGTGAAAACCGCCCCGTGGGCGTGGAAGTGCTTCCCAAGGTGCTGGATGAGGAGGTGGCGCGCCTGCACCTCGGCAAGATCGGCTGCAAGCTTACCGTCCTGCGTCCGGAACAGGCGGACTACATCGGCGTTCCGGTGGAAGGGCCGTACAAGCCTGACTTTTACAGGTATTAGGCTGGCGGATTTCTCCGTTTTCCGGCTGTTTCATCGGGAATGCTCTCCCGGTGGAACAGCTTTTTTATTTGTCCGGAGAAGGGTTTGTTTTCTGGAGCGCGGAGGGGGTATTTCATGGACGGATTTGCAATCCGGCGGCAAGCCATAAATTTGGGAAAGGGCATTTAAGACAAATTCTCCCCGGTATTTCCGAACGCCGTTGGCCTTCAACGAGGAGATTGTTTCTGAAAGATATAACGGGGATTTTTTTTCTTTTCCGCGTTTCAGGGAAATTTTTCAAAAGCCGGGAAGTCCTTGCTGCCTGCAGGTTGTGCCTTGCCAATCACGGAAGAAAGCTGATGCAGGCCCCTTTAAGAAAGGCTTCCTTCTCCATGGATTCCACGCATGGCTCTATGGAACGGATTGCAAATCCGTACTGTTATCCCTGAAGCCATTTCAATGGCGCGTGTTTTTAGTGTGCAATCCTGGTTTTTCCAATGTCTTGCGTTGAAGTTCCCGGATTGTCTCCCCTACCTGAAGTGCTATGGATGCCCCTCCCCAGAAAACGGCTCTCGTTGTGTTGTTCAACCACCAGTATAACCGCAATATTCCGGTCATCAGGGACATTTATTCAGGGCGTTTTTCCGCGTTGCTTCAATTAATGCCCTATTACAAGGGGAATGATCCGGACGTATGCCCGGTATTCGGCAATTCGTTCCAGTTTTACCATTATATTTTACAGGCACGGGAAAGAATCAAGGCGCTGGACGGCGACCATATCCTCATCATCGGAGACGACCTTCTGCTGAATCCGGAGTTTGACGAGTTTTCCACGGCGTCCCTGCTGGGAATCCGGGGGGACGATATGTGCTACCTTGACGGCTTTGTGGACGTTTCCCTGCCCCTGTGCTACCGGGGTACGGTGGAAGCCCACCGTTTTTCCATGGCTCCCGCCGGTCTTGATGCGGAGAGCGTGAATAAAAACGCGCCGTCCTATGAAGAAGCCCGGCAAATCCTGAAATCCAGAAACCTCATGCAGCATGACGATCTGTCCCGCGTGCGCATGTTCATGCCCAAGTGGAATCCCGGGGGCGGCATTCATGCCAACTGGAAAGTGCTGAAGGGCAGAGTCTGGCATCTTCTGAACCATTGGAAGCACAAGATTAAAAAGTACCCGTATTCCTACCCCGTTGTCTTTGGCTATTCGGATATTATTTCTATTCCGAAAGGGAAGTTTGACGACTTTTGCCGGATTCTTGAAGTGTTTTTCGCGTGGAACATGTTTGTGGAGCTGGCCATTCCCACGGCACTGCAGCTTCTTCCTGAAACGCGGCTGGCCACGCTGGAAGGCACGCAGTACAAGTCCGGCAACGTCTGGTTCCCGCAGGATCCGGACCACTTTGAGGCCATGAACGGCGTCATTGACGGGCTGATGTCTTCTTCCGGGGGAGACATCGGCAAATTGCTTGCCTCCTTTCCGGAGGACTACCTGTACCTCCATCCCGTGAAATTGTCCAAGTTTGGCAAACGGGGTATTTAATCCATTGATTTTCTTTATTCCATGATGAAATATGCTGTGATCGGGGCCGGAGTTTCCGGATTGTCCATGGCCGGAATGCTGTTGAAAAAAGGGCATGAGGCAGTGGTTTACGAGAAGGACAGCCGGCCCGGCGGCCTGATCAAGTGCGCGGAGGTGCAGGGCCATTTGTACCACCTGGTGGGCGGCCATGTGTTCAATTCCCGGCGGCAGGAGGTATTGGACTGGTTCTGGTCCCGGTTTGACAAGGAACGTGATTTTGTTTCCGCCCGCCGCCGTGCCGTCATCTCCCTGGAGGGCGGGGCGGTGGTTGATTATCCCATTGAGAACCACCTGGACCAGTTCCCGGAGACCGTCCGTTCCTCCATCGTCCATGAACTTCTGGAGCTTTACAGGAATCCCCCTGCGGAACCCCGTTCCCTGGGAGAATTTTTCCGGAACCGTTTCGGGAAGACCTTGAACGACCTTTATTTCACGCCCTACAATAACAAGGTGTGGCGGCAGGACATCAACGGAATCGCCATGGATTGGCTGGAAGACAAGCTCCCCATGCCTACCGTGGCGGAAATTCTGCTGAACAATATCGGACGGATTAATGAAAGCGCCATGGTGCACAGCTCCTTCTTTTATGCAAGGCGCGGCGGTTCCCAGTTTCTGGCTGATACGCTGGCGCATGGCTTGAAGGTCGTTTACCGGGCGGAGGCCGCGGACATCCGTCCGGAGAATGGAAAATGGCGCGTGCAGGGAGAGTTGTTTGACAGGGTGGTTTTTACAGGGAATGCTAGGCAGCTTGCGGACTGCTTCCCCGGCGTGGATGAACTGCGCCCGTTGCTTCCCCGGATTTCGGCATTGCGTTCCCACGGCACTACCTCCGTGCTGTGCCGGATTGACCCCAATGACTATAGCTGGATTTATATGCCTTCCCCGGCCCACCGTTCCCACCGCATCATCTGCACAGGGAATTTTTCCAGGAACAATAATAACGGCGCCGTCACTACCGCCACCATTGAGTTTTCCGAGAAAATGACGGAAGAGGAAATCCGGGCGCAGCTGAAGCTCATCCCCTTCTCCCCCGCCTACCTGGCCCATCACTGGGAGGAATACACCTATCCCGTGCAGGATGCGTCCAGCCGTGCCCTGATCCGGGAGCTGAAGGAGCGCCTGGAACCCAGGGGCATTTACCTGCTGGGGCGTTTTGCGGAGTGGGAATATTACAACATGGATGCGGCCATCGGCGCCGCCATGGACCTGGACAAGCGGCTGGACGGAGAACAGCCGTCCTAGCATGGGAGCAAATCCCGGACGCTAGTGGCGTGCATCAGAAAAAGCGCCGATAAAGACGGTGGATTGTTAATCCGCCTGTTCTCAAAAAAATCCGGACGTCCGCATAAAAAAATAACTATAAAAGAATTGCCTGTTTAGGCTATATCCCTCTTTTTATAGAAAAATCCTGTTTTAATCCACGCTCAATGCACGGAGATGACTCTCTGTTAAATTTTCCATTGACAGCAGATTAACAACTCGCTAGAGAGGGTGATGCAGAAAGCATGGTCCTATTTTACCAGGGTCATGCGTTTCTACCGGAATCAGGGCGTATGGCTATCCGTTATTGTTCTTTTGCAACTCGTGGCTACCATTTGCGGCAGTGGATGCAGATGGCCAGCCTGATGCTGGCGGATTCCTCCGTGGAGTTATCCTGCTGGAATCTTTGCCGCCTGAGGCGTGAAGGAATCAGGGAGGCCGTCCCATGGTTTGACCCGCATTTCCAGGGCGCCGGGTACTGGGTTTGGAAGCCCTTTATCATCCTGAAGGAGCTGGAACATTTGCAAGACGGGGATTATCTGCTTTATACCGATGCGGGGCGGCCGCCCGGAAGGCTTTTCCGCCATTCCTTGCAGCCGTTCGTCCAGTGGCTGGAAGAGAAGGGGCAGGATATAATGCCGGGAGTGAACATTTCCTATTATACGGGGGACGTCACGCGGTGGTGCAAACAGAGCGTTTTTGATGAATTGAAGCTGGATATCAGGCATTTTGAGGGGGTCCCCCTCATTCAGGGCTCCTTCCTCTTCCTGAAAAAATCGGAACAAAGCCTCCGGATTCTCCGTGAATGGATGGATTTATGCCGCCAGTTCAGTCTGGTGTCTTCTCCAACTCCAGAGGAAAAGAGCCGTTGCCGCGCCAATTTTGCGGCTCATACGCACGACCAGACGCTATTGTCGCTCGTGTCGGCGCGGCATCATCTGGATTGCCTGTATTCCGGAAAGGGCGTCATTCATTTGGAAGGGAACCGAGCGTTTGAGCAGCATCCCGGATTTGACGATAAAGACCCGGACTGGTTTTTGAACGAGCTTGGCGCGGAGAGGGCGCAGCATCCCTTGATTTCCTTCCTTGCCTGCATCCAACGGGTGTTTTTCCTGTACGAAAGGGCTATGAACAAATTGTTGAAGCTGGCGGGACTGGGCCACCTCAAAGGGTTTTACCAGTGACCCACGCCTTTCCGCGGGAAGAGGGGTTGGAAAACGGAGGGGGGAGAAGAATAAAAAGGCGCCGGAATCTTCCGGCGCCTGGGAAAAGTTCCGTTGGAACGGCTTCCTACCAGGAAGCGTCAAATTTGGGAATGGGCGTTCCCTTTCCGCCGGGGCAGTTTTCCGGGACCTTGTAGGCCTTGCGGAGTTCGTTATAGCGCTTCTTAAGTTTTTCCACGGTGGACTTGTAGGCGGGATCGTTAATGACGTTTTTCATCTGCATGGGATCCTTTTCCATGTCAAAAAGCATCCATTCGTCACTGGTCCAGATATAGGAGAGCGTATAGCGGTCCGTCCGGATGCCGTCATGGCGCGGGGCGTTGTGTTCGCCGGGATTCTCGTAGAAGCAGTAGTAGATGGCATCTCTCCAGTCATTGGGCTTCTTGCCCGTGGTAGCCGTGGGAAGCAGGGAAACGCCCTGGAAGGTATTCATGTTTTCCGGGGTATCCGCTCCAGCCGCGGAAACGATGGTGGGAGCGTAGTCAATGTTCTGCACCATGGTGTTGTTGCGGATGCCCGCGGGAATTTTGCCGGGCCATCTCATGATGAGGGGCATGCGGAGAGATTCTTCAAAAATCCAGCGCTTGTCGTACATGCCGTGTTCGCCCATGTAGAAGCCCTGGTCGCCGCAGTAGATGACCAGCGTGTCTTTGGAAAGGCCTTCCTTGTCCAGATATTTCATCAGGCGGCCAATGCTGTCGTCCACGGAAAGCAGGCAGCCCAGATAGTCTTCCATGTAGGCATGCCATTTCCATTCAGCAAAGGCTTTCGGGTCTTTCAGCTTCCCGGATTTCATGCCGTCCACCAGGGATTTGGTGCGCTTGGCGTAGTAGTTCGTCCAGGTTTTCTTTTCTTCCGGGGTCATGCGGTTCAGTTCACCCAGGTCCCAGCCGTAGCCGGGGGAGACGATGCTCTTGCGCATATCTTCCGGCACCTGGTCCTTGAGCACCTTGAGGTCGGAATAAATCGCCATGTGCCTGGCGACGGTCTGCTGGTTTTTCTTCAGGAATTCCGGGCGGTTGGCGTAGTCGTCATGGAAGTTGGCGGGCGGCGTCAGCTTGGACGTGTTCACCTTGCCCAGATGGCGCAGGGCGGGGCACCAGGCGCGGTGGGGGGCCTTGTGGCCTACGACGAGAAGGAAGGGCTTGTCCTTGTCCCGGTTTTCCAGCCACTGGATGGATTTGTCCGTGACCACGTCCGTGGCGTAGCCGGGAAAGCGCTTCGTCTGGCGCTTCCCGTTCGGCTTGAGGCTGATGAAATCCGGATTGTAGTAACTGCCCTGGCCAGGGAAGATTTCCCACGTGTCAAAGCCGGTGGGGTCGGATTCCAGGTGCCATTTGCCGAACAGGCCTGTCTGGTAGCCGGCTTTTTGCAGCATTTTGGGGTAGGTGGGCTGGGAGCCGTCCAGCGGCCTCTGGCCGTTGAAGACGAAACCGTTCATGTGGGAGTGCCTTCCGGTCAGGATGCAGGCGCGGGAGGGGCCGCAGAGGGAGTTGGCGCAGTAGCTGCGGTCAAAGACCATGCCTTGCCTGCCCAGCTTGTTGAAGTTGGGCAGCGCGACGGGGGAATCGTTCTTGGAGGTGCCCAGCGTCTGGTAGGCGTGGTCATCCGTAATGATGAAGAGGATGTTCGGCTTTTTATTCCCCGCAGCCTTGGTCTGGGCCATGAGGGGGGCTGCCGCCAGCAGGGCCAGAGTCCCGGCGATGATGGTTTTTAAGGGTCTCATATTGCATGGAGGATATAGGATGAGGGCACCGTGTCAATGTCATAGGATTCCTTTTGCCGGGATTTTCCGTTATGGTATCCTTTCCGCCATGCATTCCTCCCCGTTGGAAGACACCCTGCGTTTGTTCGGAAAGGAGCAGTTCCGCCCCATGCAGCGTGAGCTGATGGAGTGCGCGCTGGCGGGCCGGTCCTGCATCGGCATTTTGCCTACGGGCTCCGGCAAGAGCCTTTGCTACCAGATTCCGGGGGTGCTGGGAGACGGGGTAACGGTGGTGGTTTCCCCGCTGATCGCCCTGATGCGCGACCAGGTGGCCGGGCTGGAAAAGCTGGGCGTGGCCGCGGCCAGATATGATTCCTCCCTGGCGGAGGAAGAGAAGGGCGCCCTGCTGGACAGCTTGACGTCCGGGGCCGTCCGCCTGCTGTTCGCCGCGCCGGAGTCTCTGGAATCCCCGTGGATGCGGCAGGCCATGGAGCTTGTTTCCCCCGGCCTGTTTGTTGTGGATGAGGCCCACTGCCTCTCGGAATGGGGGCACAGTTTCCGTCCCGATTACCTGGGACTGCCCGGTTTTTTCAGAAAGTACGGATTCCGCAGCGTCATGGCGCTGACCGCCACGGCTACGGAGCAGGTGTGCCGCGACCTGGCCGCCCTGTTTGACGTGCAGGAGGACTGCATCTTCCGCGCCGCGCCGTACCGGGCGAATATTACCCGCCAGGTGGAAACGCTGAAGGAACAGGATAAAACCGCGCGGCTGGTGGAGTTTTTGAAGGAGGACGGCCACCGTCCCGCCGTGGTGTACACCCGCACCCGGAAGGATGCGGAGAGGCTCTCCTATGAATTGGGACAGGCGCGTTTTTCCGTCAAGTCCTACCATGCGGGCATGCCGCCGGAAACGCGGGGACTGGTGCAGGATGAGTTTTTGACGGGGGCGGCGGATGTGCTGGTGGCGACGATTGCCTTCGGCATGGGGATTGACAAGCCGGACGTGCGCTCCGTAGTGCATTACCATCCCCCCGCCAGCCTGGAGGCGTATGTACAGGAATCCGGCCGTGCCGGGCGCGACGGGCTGCCTTCCTTCAGCTTGGTGATGCTGTCCGCGCGTGATGGCGTGGCCGTGGTCAACCGCCTGCACGCGGCGGAGCCGGACCGCCACGGCGTGAAGGGGCTGGCGTCCCTGCTGTCCCGGAGGGGGGAGCATATTGTGTCCCTGTATGAGGCCTCCGCCATCCATGACCTGCCGGATGTGGCAGTGGACCGGATGCTGTTTGACCTGAAGCGTTCCGGCTCCGTCCGGGAACAGGGCATGGGGTACAAGTATTACAAGGTGCGCCCCTTGTTCCGGATGGAGGAAATCCTGTGCGGACGTGATGGCGAAGAAGGCGCCCGCCTGCAATGGATGGACGGCCACCGGGAGGGGGAGGCGGAGGCTCTGGCCGCGGAATGGGGGATTTCCTGGGAAGAAGCCGCCGCCTGGTTTGACGAACTGGCCCTTTCCGGGGAATGGAAGGTGGACCTGCGCCAGATAGCCCTTCACCTACATTCCGAAGGTTTTGATGCGGAGGAGGCCGCAGAGGGATTCGCTCAGTATTTTTCCCGGTCCAGGCTGAACGGGCTGGAACGCTGGAAAACGTGCGTTTCCACACTGACGTCTTCCGCCTGCCTCAACAGGAGCCTGGACGCTTACTTCGGCTTCCGGGAACCGTCCGGCCCCTGCGGGCACTGTCCGGCATGTTGTGGAGCGTTTCCCGCGGGTATGGAAGAGGAAAGCCCCGGACCGCTGCCGGAAGAACTGCGTTCCGACGTCATGGAACTGGCAGCGCAGAGAAAACCCGCACTGGCCCGCCCTTCCCAGTTGACGCGTTTTCTGCTGGGGCTGGCTTCTCCGGCGGCCATGCGCGCGCGGCTGTGGGGGCACCCCCTTTACGGGGCGCTGGCGGATAGAAGCTGGGAGGACGTGTGGATTGAGGCCCGCGCCCTCTTGGGGAATTAGCGGTCAGTTGCCGCCTTTGGCGGCTTCATAAGCGGCAATGATGCGCTTGCAGGAGTTTTCCGCATGCAGCAGGGAACACCAGTAGCGGGAAATTTCCTCCGGGTTGCGTTTCCCTTCGTCCCAGGCGCGGATTTCTTCCAGCAATGCCTTGGCAAGGCTTTCCGGAGAATCCGCCGGGCTGAGCGTGCCTGAATCATGGGAAACGTACCATTGCAGGCAATTCAGCAGGGGAGTGAGGCGAGGTCCCACGACGGAGGCTCCGGCGCAGAGCGCTTCCGCGGAGGCGACATGCGTCCCCTCGGACCGGGAAGTGCAGAGGCTGATCCTGGCCCGGGAGTATTTCTTTTGGAGTTCCGCATTAGGCAGGTACCCGGCCAGGCGGATGCGGGAGCGGAGGTCTGCCGGAAGGTTGCCGTGCCATTCCCGGAGAAAGGGAGGAATGTTCCCGTAGATTTCCGCTTCCCAGTGCGGTGCATGGGGCATGGCCTGTTCCAGCGCGGCCATCAGCAGGAAGGGGCGTTTGTAGAGACGGTCGTCCCAGCGTCCCACGGCCATGATGATGTTACGCTTCTCCCCGGCGTAGTGGCAGGTGGAGGAGATGGGGTTGGGAATCAGGGCCAGTTTCCGGACGATGGATTTTCCGTAAAGCCATTCCCTGTCCCGGATGGATTTAACGGCTGCCGGCATGGGGAAGGCTACCATGTCTCCCTGGTCCAGGTGTTTTCTCCGTCCCCGGTTGACCAGATTCCAGGTGTGCTGTTTCAGCAGGCGCAGCAGGAAGAAGGCGGAACCCTTGATTTTTCCGCTGGCGAAGATGTCCCGGATCCACATGTTTTTCGCGATGGGGAGCCAGTATTGCCATGGGAAAAACAACCCGGAGGAATCCATATATACCACCAGGAAAATGCCCGCGTCATGGATGGCCCTGGCGATGGGAAGGTATTTGCCCGTTCCCCACGCGTACAGGACCAGCCCGTCAATGCCCAGGGACTTCCACCAGGCGGGGTTTTCCAGGTTGGCGTATTCCGTGCGGATGAGGTCGGGGTCGTCTCCTTCCTGGGCTGGCGTGGGCATGATGGCCCTGCTCTCCACGCCGATTCTCTGAAAGGCCTTGCAGAAAGCGCCTGAATCACGGGAAAAGAAGGTGTGGTCCCCTTTGAAGGGAACGGGTGTGCAGGTGTACCATTTCATGATGCCGTGATGGTGGAAGATTGACGGAAAATGCGGAGTTCTTTAAAAAGGCTTTCCATGGATTGAAGCCACGTGGCGGGGGAGTATGTGGAGGACAAAAGTTTTTGCCCGTGTGCTCCCATGGCCGGCCAGTGTTCTTCCTCCTCCAGCGCCGTGCGCAGCGTCTCCGCCAGGGATTCCGCAGAAGGTTCCCGGGCAATCCAGCCGTTTTGCCCGTGGGTGATGAGCTCCGGCAGGCCGCCGCACGGGGTGACGATAACGGGCGTGCCGTGGAGCCAGGCTTCCAGAACCACCATGCCGAAGGTTTCCTCCCACAGGGAGGGGGCTACGGTCAGGCCGCAGGCGGCGCGTATGGCCCCCTGTTCCTCGTGGGGGATGAATCCGGTCAGGCGGATGGATTCAAGCTGGCGGGAAGAGACGTAGCGCTCCAGTTCTCCGCGCAGGGGGCCGTCTCCCATCAGGTAGAGGGTACGGCCGGGAGGGGAAAGGCTCTCCCACGCCCGGACAAGCTGGAAGACGCCTTTTTCCCGGGTGAGGCGTCCGGCGTACAGAACATCCCGGCGGGGCAGTCCGGCGAGGGCGGTTTTTTGCCGGATGAAATGGGGAATGACCCTGATTTTGTCTTCAGGTATTCCGGACTGGATGAGAAGCTCCCTCTGGCGGCGGCTGACGGCGATGTAGGAGGAAAGGCGGTTCCAGGTTCCCATATGGCGCGTTTTATACAGGGCAGCGGCGGCCAGGGCGGAGCAGGGGGCGCTGCCGCGCCAGCAGGCGTGCAGGACGCCGGGAAGGTAGTTGCCGTTTTTACAGGAGAAACAGGGCGCACCGTCCCGGTAGAACACTCCATTAAGGCACCCGGCGCGGTAGTTGTGCAGGTAATGGATGACGGGAACGGACTGCTGCATGGCCAGCTCGTAAACGCAGGGGGACATGGCCGGAAACGTATTGTGGATGATCCACGCGTCAAAGCGGTTTTCACGCAGGCATTCGCGGAGCTTTTCCTCCACGTCCCGGTTGTGGAGCATGTAGCGCATTTTAGTCAGCGCACCGTGGGGGCTCCGGAACAATTCCCCGGTGGAATAAACAAAAGGGGTGACGTCCGCCACGGCGGCCAGCGCCTCCGTGATGGCATGGAAGCATACTTCCTCTCCGCCCAGTTCCCCGTAACGGCTGAAAATATGTAAAATGCGTGGACGTTGCATGGCCGCGGCAGCACGGGGCTATCCCTGGAGTTCCCTCCTGAGCTTCTGGGGGTCCTTTAACAGCTCCCTCTGGATGGCCTCCTGCTGCTGGCGCAGGCGGTCTTCCTGGGATTTGAGGGCCTTTCTCCGGGAGGCCGTATCAGGATTGACAAAGGGGTTGTTATCCCCCCACCTGGCCCATGGCCCGCGGGGGATGCGGTAGAATTCCACAAAGCGCCAGTGGACGATGGCCGTTCCGCCGGTGATGCCCAGGTAGTCCCGCACGGCGGGGGAGATGTCTATGCCCGCGCCCTTGTTCTGGGTATTGACCGGGGGCTTGTCTCCAAAGACGTAGGGCCAGTCTTCCGTGGTAAAGGGGCCGCAGTCCTCCCATTGGGCAAAGCAGCTGCGCTTGTTGTACACGATCTGCACCCATCTGCCCTTGCAGACGGACTGCCCTTTTTCCGTGTATTCCCGGCGGAACCAGGGAATCACCCGTGAGGCCTCCACCTTGTGCTCCCCCCTGGAGACGTCATTGTACGGCAGAGCCACGTAAAAGGGATTCTGCTGGGGAATAAACGTCTTAGGGCGGAAGTCCGTGGTGCGGCATACGGGGTTGGGATCGTCAAAGCCGCCGAAGTTTTCCCGCCATGCGGAATCCCAGGAACTCTTGTGGTTGGCTACCGGGTTGCGCGCCGTGGAATCCTCCCCCACCCAGAAAACCGTGGCGGTGATATTGAGCCGCCAGGGATAAGTGCCGGGGCTTTGCGGGCCCGTCCGGGGAAGGATGCGGGGCTGGGGAGCGGGGCGTTTGCCGCCTGGTGCCGTGGTGGGGGATTTGACGATGACCCTGGGGAGGGGATCCCGCTGCGTGGGGGTGATGATGACGGGGCCTTTGGGCCGTCCGGAACTGTCCGCCAGGGCGCGGGTGGCGCTCCGGCCCGTCTGGATGTCCGCCCGGGCAGTTCCCGCGGAAGCCAGCGCCAGCAATGCAAGCAGGCATGCGGAAAGGAAGGAGTTCCCAGGGGAACCCTTCCGGAATGCCTGTTGACGTTGCCAGTGGTTTACCATCGGTGCAGTTGAGTGACGAAGCGGTGATCCAGCTTGCCGGGATAATCCGTGTTGAAGTGGAGGCCGCGGCTTTCATTGCGGCGCATGGCGCAATCCACGATCAGGGAGGCCACCGCCACCAGGTTGCGGAGTTCCAGGATATCCGGCGTAATGCGGTACCCCCAGTAGAAATCCTTCACCTCGCGGTGCAGCATCCGCAGGCGCGTAGCTGCGCGGTCCAGCCTTTTGTTGGTCCGGACAATGGAAACATAATCCCACATCAGGCGGCGGATTTCATCCCAATTGTGATAGATGACGGAAAGTTCATCCGGCAGGGCGGTGTCTCCGTGGTGCCACGCGGGAATGTCGTAGGAAGTGGGGGCGTCTTTCCTCAGGGGCTGGAGGGCCAGCATGGAGTTCAGCGCGCGCTTGGCCACTACCACGCATTCCAGCAGGGAATTGGAGGCCAGGCGGTTGGCGCCGTGGAGTCCGGTGCAGCCGGTTTCCCCGGCGGCGTAAAGGCCGTCCAGGCTCGTCTGGCCGTTGACGTCCGTCAGCACGCCGCCGCACTGGAAGTGCGCCGCGGGGACCACGGGAATGGGCTCCCTGGCGGGGTCAATGCCGTAGCGGTTGCAGGTCTCGTAAATCAGGGGAAAACGCTCCTGGACGAAGCCCTCCGGCTTGTGGGAGATGTCCAGGTAAACGCACATGCTGCCCGTCCGCTTCATCTCGGAATCTACGGCGCGCGCGGTGATGTCACGCGGGGCCAGGGATTTGCGGGGATCGTACTTGTGCATGAATTCCTTCCCGTCCGCTCCGGTCAGTACGCCGCCTTCGCCCCGCACGGCCTCGGAGATGAGGAAGGAGCGCGCTTCAGCACCCTCCGCGCGGGTGTTGAAGAAGCAGGTGGGGTGGAACTGCACGAATTCCATGTTGGCGATGGTGGCTCCCGCGCGCCAGGCCATGGCTACGCCGTCCCCCGTAGCGGAATCATTATTGGTGGTGTACAGGTACACCCGGCCGCAGCCGCCGGTGGCGAGCAGCACGCGGTCCGACCGGAAAATTTCCACTTCCCCGGAGGCGCGGTCCAGCACGTAGGCCCCCAGCACGCGGTCTTCCGTGACCAGTCCGAGCTTGGTCGTCGTAATCAGGTCAATGGCGAAGTGGTCTTCCAGCAATTCAATGTCTGGGTGCAGCTTGGCCGCCTCCAGCAGCTTGGAGGTGATCTCCAATCCGGTGGCGTCCTTGGCGTGGAGGATGCGCCTCTTGGTGTGGCCTCCCTCCCGGGCCAGTTCGTAATCCTCCCCCTGGTTGCCGGGGTCAAAATTGACGCCCCATTCCAGCAGTTCCCGGATGGCGCCGGGGCCTTCCTCCACAATGGTGCGCACAGCCTGCTCATTGCAGAGGCCCGCGCCGGCGTCCAGCGTGTCCGCAACATGGTCTTCAAAGGAATCATTGCGGTCCCACACGGCGGCTATGCCGCCCTGCGCCTTGGCGGAACTGCAATCCAGAAATTTGCCTTTTGTAATGACTGCAACCTTGCCGTGTTCCGCCGCTCTCAGGGCGAAACTCAACCCGGCAACCCCGGCCCCAATGACTAAAAAGTCGCTCGTCTTCATCATGAATGGTACGGAACTGTAACATGCCGGGGGGTCTCAAGTCACGCCCAATGATGGTGCGCCGGGGCATATTTGTCTGGAAAAGAAGCGTGAAACACGCTAATTCATGGGCATGAGACCTCAAGGGAACGAACAGGAGGCGCGGCGGAACAAGCACGTGCGGAGCGCCCCGGCAAAAATTGCCGTCAAGGCGCTGGGAGAAGACGCTCTGGACGATATTCTGGACAACGCCTCCAACCCCCTGCTGCTGATTCTTGACTGCGTGCAGGATCCCCACAACCTGGGGGCCATTCTGCGCACGGCGGACGGTGCGGGCGTGGATGCCGTGATCGCCCCGCGGGACAAGTCCGCGGGCATTACGGAAACCGTGCTGCGCGTCTCCGTGGGGGCGGCGGAAAAAGTGCCCTTCATCCAGGTAACCAACCTGGCGCGCACCATGAAGCAGCTCCAGAGCCGCGGCATCTGGATTTTCGGCACCTCGGACAAGGGGGACCGGGACCTGTATGAAACGGATTTCACGGGACCGGCCGCGCTGGTGATGGGCGCGGAAGGGGAAGGCATGAGGCGGCTGACGGAAGAGAACTGTGATTTCCTGCTGCGGATTCCCATGCGGGGCAGCGTTCCGTGCCTGAACGTATCCGTGGCTACGGGCGTATGCCTGTATGAGATGGTGCGGCAGCGGCTGCGCTCCTGATGTCCTGTTGTTTTCCTACCCCCGCCGCCCTTATGATCCAGGAACTTGCTCTTGCTCCGGGGGAACGCGCCCGGTTCATTTCAGACATCCACTTCGGTCATGCCAAGGCCCTGGTCCGGGAGCCGGAGGAACTGTCCTTCCTGCTGGAAGGGTGCACCCATCTGGTGGTGTGCGGGGATCTCAGTGAAACCCGTGAAAGCCCGTACCGGGCGGAAGGGCTGGAGAAACGCGCCCGCTTCCTGCAAATGTGCCGTGCTGCCGGAGTCCGGCCTATTCTGCTGGCGGGCAACCATGATCCGGATGAAGAGGCCGGGCTGCTGAAATTGCAGGGGGGGCGCATTTGTGCCCTGCACGGTCACGCCCTGTTCAAGGAGGTGGCCCCGTGGGGCTGGGAGTATTTGAAGAACAAGCAGGCTTCCCGGGACCTGGTCGCCGCGTTTCCGGAGGCGGATACGGATTTGCGGCAGCGTCTGGAGCTGGCGCGCGCCATGAGCGTGCTGGTGCCTCCCATTTATACGCGTTCCACGGCGTATGGGAATAAGCTGGTGCGTTTCCTGGTCCATTCCGCGTGGCCGCCGGAGCGGCCCGTGCAGATTCTTCTGGCGTGGCTGACGATGATGCGGCGCATGCGGCGATTTATGGACCGCTTTTTCCCGGAGGCGGAAGTCGTCATCTTCGGCCATCTGCACCGCCGTGCGGTTGCCGGAAAACGGGGAAGGCGGCTGTACGTCAATCTGGGCGCCTGTTTCCACCATGCGGAATGCTATGCGGCGGACGTGACGGCGGAAGGCGCCGTATCCATCCGCAGTTATACCCCGGAGGATTATAACGGCCCGGCGGAGATTCTCCGCTGACAAGGTTCCGCGGGCCGGAAAAAGGGGGTGGGGAACGCGCCCGTGTTTAGGCGATAATGTGTTAGAGCACCGGATGACTAGTCCATACAGTTTGTGGACGCGTTCCCCAGAGAGTTTGGCCGTGCCTGTGCTCCCTTATTGCCGGAGGGACAGTTTTTCCCGGAGCATTTCAGGGCGCAGCCCCGGCAGCAGCAGGGGCGCGAGGAGGAAAAAAACCGGGAGAAGAAGGACTCCGTTCTGGCGGGGACGCCGCCGGAGCATTTTTTCCCATGGTTTCTTTCCGGGTTTGGGCTGGCCATAAGCTAAAGTTAGTGTAATCTAACTATGCTTGCAAGAAAAAAGTTTGTCGAGTCTAATTTTTTCTTGAAGAAGAGGTTGACTTGGACGAAGTCTGGGTTATTGTTTTTGTTAGTTAAACCTAATAAGCATCAGTCATGATACGCAAAAATTTTCCTACCCTGGAACTGAGCAACAGCCTGGAGGATTACATTGAAGCCGTCCGCAACATTGAGCTGGAAAAAGGGTGCGCCACCGTAGGAGAGATCGCGGAGGCCCTAAACGTGAAAAAGCCCTCCGTTTCCCTCGCCATGAAACAGTTGAAGGAACGGAAGCTGGTGGAATATACGCAGTATTCCCCCATTGTGCTGACCAGGGAGGGCCGTTATTACGCGGACCGGGTCATCTCCTGCCACACCATGGTGAAGGATTTCCTGATTACGGTGCTGAAGATGGAGGAAAAGCGCGCGGACGAAGTGGCCTGCGGCATTGAACACATCATGACGCTGGAGGAAATTTCCAGGTTCAAACTGCTCACGGAGCATTCCCGGAAGGCCGGGCAGTGAAAAAGCCGGAACATTTTTGAAGGGATGGTTCATGCGGGGATGAACCATCCCTTCCTTATTACTGGAGGGGCCGGACCGGGAGCGTGCGCCGGCGTACACCGTGAAGGCATGGTGGAGGAAGGTGGAAACGGACGGAGTGTTAACCGCTTCCGCGCTGCTGGCGGCGGCTGCGATTTTCCCCACGAGTCACGGCAGGTTCTTGTTGTTGATGTACGCCATGGCCATATCCATTTGTTGGTTCAGCAGGCCCCGGCGGCCTGCTTTTTTGCAGCGCGGCTAAGATTTCAGACTTGTTGAATTAGTTTCAACTAATTTTTTTATTGGGAGGGAAAATACTTCCGGATATTTTTTAAGGTATTGATGGTAATGTAAATATAAATCATGCTTTCTGGCCGAAGTTTGGGGAAGGAGAGGGTGGGAGCGAGAAAAAGAATTGACCTAATAGTTAGTTCCATCTAACTTTGGCGTGTTGCATGAACTTGACCCATACAGGACTTCACCGTTTCTTCCACCAGGTTTCCCGGTACCGGAAACTGGCCGGGCTGCTCGTCCGGCGTCCCAGGTACCGCCTGCTCTGCGGAGACTGTGAGTTCTGTATGGGCGCATGCGGCAAAGCCGTGGATGCGCAGTCCTCCGCGGGCCGGGAGCAGGAACGCTCCTCCGCCATGGAAGGCTGAATATCCGCGATTGACGAGGAAGACTCAAGATACAGCATTACTATGAAGAAACGCTACATGATACCCGCCCTGCTGGCCTGCTCCGGCTTCTGCATGGCCGGTACGGCATCCGTAGCCGCTACCGCCGCCGTTCCGGCTGCGGAAGAGGCTGAAGGCAAAGGTTCCATTCTGGATGACATCGACCTGTTCGGGGACGAGTACGGCGATGAAAGCACGCCCATTCCGAACGACCTGCTGACCAGGGCCCTGACGGATCTGCATCAAGGCGCTTATGAGAAAGCCGGGTTCCAGTTCCTGGTGGAGCAGGCATTCCTGTATACCAGGGGCCACCATGCGGCCGCGAACGACGAGACTGCCGGTTCCAGCCAGAGCTGGTACAAGTTCCACGCCCAGGCCGGGCTGCAATTGTTCCGGTCCAGCCGCAACCAGGGCACCTGGATCAAGAGCGAACTTTCCGGCTCCGTGGCCCTGAACAGGCATACGCACCGCACCACGCTGGACGACTCCTGGGGAGCGAGCGGCCCCGCCAACTGCGACGTTTTTGAAGACGGCTACTTCTACCTGCCGGAACTTCTCCTTTCCCAGGGATTCATGGACGGCCAGCTCGTCATCATGGGCGGCATGATCAACCAGACGAACTATTTTGACGCCAATACGTATGCCAACACCACCTTTGGGCAGTTCGGCGGCGCTCCCTTCGTCAACAACCAGGTGCTTCCGCTGGGGGACTCCAACTTCGGGTTCGTGGGACAGTACCAGTTCAATGAAAACTGGTTCATCCAGGTGGGCGGCAACATGATGGACAATGAACCCCGCCGCAACCCGTTCCACCACACGACCGGAAAATCCTTCAACCTGCTCGGTGAAATCGGCTGGACGCATGAAAAGGCCTTCGGCATCGGCACGGGCACGTACCGCCTGCAGCCGTTCATGTTCCATGCGGACGGCAAGAACCATGGAGGCGTGGCGTTCAACCTGGAACAGGACCTGGGCAGCAGCCCGTTCGCCCTGTTCGCCCGCGCCGGCTGGAGCAGCGCCGAATGCGGCAACATCTGCGGAGCGGAAGCCCAGGCGTCCGCCGGGGTCATCTTCAAGAAGCCGCTGGAAGTCATGGCCGGCCTGAAAGAGGCGGACGGCAACTTTCTGGGCGTAGGTTTCTCCGTGAGCAAGCCGGATTCCGGCACACTGGCGGAAACGCGGCCCGGGCATGACCGGGAAATGATTCTGGAATGCACGTACAGCTTTTCCATTACGCCGTACTGCCTGATCCAGCCATCCTACCAGTATGTAAAGAATCCTTCCGGGCGGGATGACGTCAACTCCGCCAATATCCTCTCCGTACAGTGCGTGGTCACGTTCTAGGAGGGAAAAGCCCTGAATCTGCGGAAAAAGCGCAGTAGCAATCAAGTCTTCCTTGTCCGTCTGCATGCAGAGAGCGGAATCCTGCGTGCGGGGGCACTGAAGGGGTCTGCACGACCTGGCGGCAACGTCGCATTCTCGATCAGGTAGGGGGTGCGGCGTTGCTTATTTTTATCTCAAAGGAAGGGACAGGCGTTTGAACCGCCTGTGTTCCTGAACCCCGTTATTCCGGTGTCCGGACTGGGGCGCTGCGGAAGAGGCCTGTACGGAGGGGGCCGGCGCCGTATTCCGCACCGGTTCCCTGCGGGCCGTGTCCGCCTGACAGGAGGCTGCCAGCAGGCAGGCGGCTCCTATCATGATACATGTGTACTTGTTCATCATCTTATGGTGTGCGGCTGGCTGTGGCCGCTGATGGTTAGATTAGCACCCCTGGCTGTCCGTTGAAAGTTCTTTGGTTTGACTAACAACAAGTTAGGTGAATTAAACACCGGGAAGAACGTTAAGTTCAGTATCTTGCGCGCTGCCGGATTTATGACAATGGATGACATTTCCGGCGTCAGGAAACGTTTAAAACCATGTTGACTTGGATGGGAACTGTCTTAAACTGACAGAATGAGTAAGGTTCAATGGGAAATTTCAAATGATGAAGTGACTGACCGTGATACTGCTCTGCGCCGCCTGCAGGAAGGAACGACCGGCCATGTGGTATGCGCCCGAGACGGCGCGTGCCTCCAGTCCTACAAGGAGGCGGACGGCGTCTACCACTGTGAGATCGTGTTCAAGACGGGGGGATGCTGCCCGCCCGTCTTTGCCGCTCCGGAGGGGGTGACGGGCAAGGAACTGGAAACGCTGTACGATCGCTTTGCCGGCGGGGATGACTTCTCCTTTGTGGAAAAGGAGTGGGAGCCCCTGATGGCCGTGGAGTACCGCCACCGCCATAATGTGATGTGGTTCATCTTCCTGTTCATTGCGCTGGTGATTGCCGCCATGGCTGCGTACCAGCACGGCTGGATCGGGTAACGGGCCGGCGCGCGCTGCATGCGCCAGAGAAAAGAACCTGCAAACCGCGGACGGCGTGCAGGTTCTGAAGGAGTTGTCTGCGGACGTGGTCAGTCCTGTTTTTCGTTTTCCCCGTGGCAGCCGTGGTCGTGGCCGCCGCAGCAGCCTGCGCCGCTGTTGCCGCACCCGTCGCAATTGCCGCAGCACTTGCCGCGCTTGCTGAAGCTTTTATACAGCGCATAGGCCAGGGCCAGGAAAAGGATGGCGCCAATAATGTATGTTCCCATATGAAGTGAGGTGGATGGTTAAGAGTGGATGTAAGGTTTATTTGGAGGACCGGGAAGGTTTTTTCACCACCAGGTAAATGAAGCCCAGCAGAAGCAGCACGGCGAGCGCCTGCCCGATGCCGAAGGAAGCTTCCGCGTAAAGCCATGCCCCGAGTTGGTAGATCAGGAAGGCCAGGCAGTATGCCAGGGCGCACATGTAGCCGATGGCGAAGAACGTCCATCTGGCGCTGTTCATTTCCCTCCTGATGGCGCCCATGGCGGCGAAGCAGGGAGCGCAGAGAAGGTTGAAGATCATGAAGGAGAAGGCGCTCAGGAAGGTGAAGGCTCCGGCCTGGACCAGGCGGTCCCCGGTTTCCCGGATTTCAGCGTCTTCATCCTCTTCTTCCTCCGCTTCAGCGGCGGACTCTCCGGAAGCTTGCGCGAGGGACGCCTGGAGCTCCTGCCCGGCGGGGGACATTTCCTGCGCTTCTGCGGGCGCTGCCGGTTCCTCTGCGGCTTCTTCCTCCCCGGAACCGCCGTCCGCATACAGCACGCCGAAGGTGCCTACCACGTTTTCCTTGGCGATCAGGCCGGTGATGGTGGCCATGGTGGGCTTCCATTCACCCCAGCCCAGCGGCTGGAAGACGGGTGCGGCTACGTTGCCGATGGAGGCCAGCATGCTGTCGTTCTGCTCCACGGAATCCGCCTTCCAGTTATAGCTGGAGAGGAACCAGATCACGGCGCTGGACACGAAGATGACGGTCCCGGCCTTTTGGACGAAGGCCTTGCAGCGGTCCCACGCGTGGATGATGACGTTCTTCCAGGCGGGGATGTGGTAAATGGGCAGTTCCATGACGAAGGGGGAGGGGTCCCCGGAGAACATGGCGGTCTTTTTCAGAATGAGGCCGGAAAGGATGATGGCGCCCACGCCGATGAAGTAGGCCCCCGGAGCCACCCAGGAATTTTCCGGGAAGAAGGCGCCGGCAATCAGGGCGATGATGGGTGTTTTAGCCCCGCACGGAATGAACGTGGTGGTCATGATGGTCATGCGCCTGTCCTTTTCATTCTCAATGGTGCGGGTGGCCATGATGCCCGGAACGCCGCAGCCCATGGAAACGAGCATGGGGATGAAGGACTTCCCGGAAAGGCCGAATTTGCGGAAAATGCGGTCCATGATGAAGGCCACGCGGGCCATGTAGCCGCAGTCTTCCAGAATACCCAGGCACAGGAACAGCACCGCCATCTGCGGCAGGAAGCCCAGGACGGCCCCCACGCCGGCAATCACGCCGTCCTGGATCAGGCTTTCCAGCCACGGGGCGCAGTTGGCGCTTTCCAGCAGGCCGCCCACCCATTCCGGAACCCACTCCCCGAAGAAGGTGTCATTGGCCCAGTCCGTTCCCCACGCGCCCACCGTCTGGATGGAGATATAGTACACCGCCCACATGACGACGGCGAAGATGGGAAGGCCCAGCCAGCGGCTGGTGATGACGCGGTCAATCCTGTCGCTTCCCGTCAGGCTTCCGGCGCGGGCCTTCACGACGGAATCCCTGGTGATGCGGGAAATGGAATTATAGCGTTCGTTGGTGATGATGGATTCGCTGTCGTCATCCATCTCCCGTTCCATGGACTCAATAATCCCGTTGATGCGGGATTGCTCATCCGGCGTTAAAGCCAGCTGGTCCGCGACCTTCTGGTCCCTTTCAAAAACTTTGACGGCAAACCATTTTTTCTGCTGGTCCAGGCATTTGCCGGTGATGATCTCTCCAATTTCCCCGATGGCTTTTTCCAGAGGGGCCGGGAAGTGGACGGCGCGCGGCGCCTGCGCATCCTCCGCGGCGGCGGTTTTTACCACGGCGTCCACCAGTTCACGGACGCCGGTGCCTTTCAGGGCGCTTATTTCCACTACCTGGCAGCCCAGGTCCCGGGAAAGTTTTTCCGTGTCAATGCGGTCCCCGCGCTTCCGGACGATGTCCATCATGTTCAGGGCGATGATGACCGGAACGCCCAGCTCGCAAAGCTGGGTGGTCAGGTAAAGGTTGCGTTCCAGGTTGCTGCCGTCAACCAGGTTCAGGATGAGGGAGGGATGGTCCGTGACCAGGTAATTCCGGCTGACGACTTCCTCCAGCGTGTAGGGGGAAAGGGAGTAAATGCCCGGAAGGTCTTCAATGATGATGTTCCTGTGGCCTTTCAGGCGGCCTTCCTTTTTTTCCACAGTAACGCCGGGCCAGTTCCCGACGTACTGGCTGGCGCCCGTCAGGGCGTTGAAGAGAGTGGTTTTTCCGCAGTTGGGATTGCCCGCCAGGGCGATGGTGATGTTGCTCATGAATGTTTCCTTGTCTTGATGGATGGGTTGCGCCGTCTTGCTGTCAGGTCAGGAAACGTGCGGTAATAAAGGCGGAATCAGTGGATATGGATGTTCTCGGCTTCCGACTTGCGGATGGATAGTTCGTAGCCGCGGACGGTGACTTCAATGGGGTCTCCCAGGGGCGCGACCTTGCGGATAAAGATCTGCGTTCCCTTGGTGACTCCCATGTCCATGATGCGCCTTCTGACCGGGCCTTCCCCCGCCAGCTTGCCGACGGTGACGGTTTCCCCGATCAGGGCGTCTCTTAATGTACGCTGTCTGGTCATAGATTGGTGATGGTTGAATGGAAAGGTTCAGGCCACGAAGATCTTGCAGGCAAGCGCCTTGCTGAGCGCGATCCGGGCCCCCTTGACATTGACGATGAAGTTTCCGCCATTTTCAGAAATGATGGAAACCGAACTGCCGGAAACGAAGCCCAGGCTTTCCAGAAAGCGCCGGGTTTCATCCTTGCCATGAATTTTGTTGATCTGGCGGATATCGCCGATGTTGAGCATGGAGAGTGGCATGGTATGTAAATGAAGCAAATCCGGAAGAATGTTAGTTTTAACAAACTAATAAGTCAATGCTATTATGTGCTTGTTTAGGAAGTGAATGTGTTGGTGTTTGAATATAAAAATATTATGCATTAGTAATGGCTAAGTTTCTTTGAAGGATAGTTGACGTTTTTTGCCGGAATGAAAAGCCGTACCATGATTTTTCATGGTACGGCTGAGGGGAAGTCACGCCGCCTGCCGGAGATGCCGGGGTGGAAAGGTTCCCGGGAACGCCGGGGAAGCCTATTCTGTCAGGGCTGTCAGAAATTCCGGGTTCTCAATGAAATTAAGGATGCCGTGCGCCGCCAGCGGTTGCCGGATACTGGTGATGAGCATGCTTCCGCCGGTAGTCTCTCCGCCATGAAAGGCTAGCGTCTTTGTCTGGCCGGGAAGCCCTCCGAGCAGGCTGACGGCATCCTTGTCCATCCGGAAATTGAGGATGGAAGAATGGGATTCCCTGAGGCGTTTGGCGCCGATGGCCAGTTGGGCGGGTACGAACAGCCCCGCAGGATTGAAGGTGTAAACACTCAACCCTGCGGTGGGGGTGGCGTAATTCCTGTTTATGGTTCCGGCAAAGAGGGCCATCCCTCCGCCCAGGGAGTGCCCTGATACAATGAGATGATTGGAGCGGAGCTGGCCGTCGGTCATGCTTTTCATCAATAATTTGACGGTCCCGGCGGCAATATAATAAGGGAACGGAATATGAACCACCTGCATCATATCCGTGGCGAGGTTGGCGAGATTGGGCCTTGTTCCGGAAAAAGAGCAATGGATGGCCCCTGAATTGGATTTGAAGACTAGGGCTCTTACTCCTGGCTCAAGGTTGATCTGGCCGGTCCGCGCGCTGATGATGCGTTTCAGGACCGGATGCAGTCCGGAGAGCTCCTCCTCCGTAAGTACCGTGCAGTTGGGCGGGAGATCCGGCTCCGTTCCCGGGTCTGCGTAAACGCGGTGGGACGCGTGGAGGGAGATAAGTGCTTCTTCCGGCTGCGTGGGCAGCCGCAGACAGCCATGGTGCGAAGGGGCAAGCCCGGAAAACACGACTTTGGTCGCCTGGACCGCGGCCGGTACATTGACGGCGGCGATCATTTTGGCGGATTGCTTCCATGAGCCTGCATGGGAGGACAGGTACAGGGGATAGTGAGAGTGGATGTCCGGAAGTATCTTGAGGCCCAACGTCAGGCTGTCGTGCCGGGGGAAGTCCAGGGAGGCACCACGCTGCAGGATCTGGAAGCCGCGGCTCAGCAGGGAGGAGGCGATATGCGTGGAGGGGATGAAGGAAACGGGGATAAGGCACATGAGCGTTACTGGTGGAAGAGGAACAGGGGGGTGAAATCCGCCAGTTCCTTGTCGTCACGGCAGATGGCTTTTAATTCGGAGAAAAGGCTTTCCGCCGTTTCGGCAAGCGGCGTCCAGTGCCGCTTCTGGAACTCCTCTAGGGCTTGATCCTGATCGTCCGTGAAGGCGGTCTTGGAAAGCTGGACGAGGGTATTTTCCCAGTACTGATAGATGGCGGCGTCAGCCTGATCATCGTCTTTTGGAAAGACGGGGGCTTCCGGAAGGTGCAACTCCTCCGGCCCGGCGTTTTCTTTCCGGATGAAATGCTTCTCGATGATGTCGTTCCAGGCCTCGTCCGCGGTGGAAACGAGCTGATGGAATGATTTCAGCCGTTGTTCTATTTCCTGAATTTGTTCAGGACTCGGTGTGATGTTATTGTTCATGACAGGAATGTGATTGCTTCCCGGATGGGGAAGACGCCTGTCATGATGCAGCCGGAACCCATGGAGGGCACGGGTGCCCTTCTCATGGGAAATCCGGTTTTCCGGAATGCCCTGCCGCTTTTTTCAGAGGCAGGCACAAAAAAGCCGCGCCATGGGGATCCATGGCGCGGCTGGGAAAAGAGGATTTTTACTCTAACTTCAGGAGGCAGGGCAGACTTCGCCCTGGACGGGCTTGCCCTTGTATTCCCCGGTCAGGGTTTTCAGGAAGGCTACCAGGAGGCTCACTTCCTTCTTGTCCAGTTTATCATAGCCAAGCTGGTAGTGGTACATCTTGGTGATGGCTTCCTCCAGCGTCTGGGCGGAGGCGTCATGCATGTACGGCCAGGTAAGCTCCACATTGCGGAGGGTGGGGACGCGGAAACGGTGCTTGTCTGATTCCTTCTTGGAGAAGTTCATCAGGCCGTTGTCGTCATTGGTCTTGGCGCGTCCGGCGAAGAAGTCGCCCTTGAGGTCCGCGTATTCAAAGGACTGGCCGCCCATGGCGGGGCCGGTGTGGCAGGTCTGGCAGCCCAGCTTGAGGAAAAGCCTGTAGCCCTTCTTGGCGTTGTCGCTGATGGCGTTTTCATCACCCTTCAGATAACGGTCAAACGGGCTGTTGGGCGTGATGAGGGTCTTTTCATATTCCGCAATGGCGTTCGTGATGGTTTCACCGGTGAAGCCCTGGGGATAGACTTTCTTGAATTCCGCTGCAAAGGCGGTGTCCTGGTTCAGCTTGGCGGCGATCTGGTTCCAGTCGTCCGGGTGTTCGTAGCCCATTTCCACCGGGTTCAGGGGAGGCCCGCCCGCCTGTTCCTGGAGGTTGGCGGCGCGTCCGTCCCAGAACTGCTTGGTGTGGAAGGCTGCGTTAAACACGGTGGGGGCGTTGATGCCGCCCTTCTGGCCGCGGACCCCGGTGGAGGTGGCCAGGTTGTCCGTACCGGCCTTCTCCAGAGAGTGGCAGGTGGCGCAGGAAACGGTATTGTCCGTGGAAAGGCGCACGTCATGGAACAGCTTGTCGCCCAGGGCCACCTTGGCCGGATCCGTGGGGAGGCTGTCCGGAATGGGGGTGATGGCGGTGATGGCGTATTCCTTGCCCACCATGTCGCCGAAGATTTTCAGGCGTTCATCCTTGATCCACTGGAGCATGGCGGCCTTTTCCCGCAGAGTGAGCGTGCTGCCCCAGTGCACCATGGTGTAGGAGGTGGGGGGCATGGAATTGATCTGGAGCACGTGTTCCAGCTTGGAAAGGGTTACGGCGGTGGGCGCTTCATCCATATTATAGCTGCGCTGGCCGTCCCGGATATGGCGCGCCAGCAGGCCGCCGGAAAGGGTATTCACCAGTTGGGAAATGTGGGTGCCGGGCTTGTGGCAGTCCGCACACTTGGAGTTCATGGCCTGTGCCGTGATTTCCGCCGCCTGGGAGGGCGTCAGGGGCTTGACATTCTGGTCCGGCAGGAACAGGGGCGCGACTGCCGCCGTCACGATGACCGTGCCGCACAGGATGGCTCCGGCTGTAAAGAAGGAACGTGTTTTGCTCATGAGATTCTCAATGACGTGGGATTGCCTGTATGGTAGAAGGTGAAGAGTAATAAATCAAGATTTATTCTAAAGTTCGCCGGCCTTTCTCAAGTCTTCATTGATGGCCTCCAGAACATCCGCTTCCGGGGTGAAATTGGCGGCGTGGTAGGAGCTGCGGACCAGCGGGCCGGACGCCACGTGCCTGAAGCCCTTGGCGCGCGCGATTTCCTCATACCGGGCAAAGTCGTCCGGGTGGATGTACTTGACCACCGGCAGGTGCTTGCGGGAGGGGCGCAGGTACTGCCCCAGCGTCAGCACGGAGACGCCGTGTTCCAGCAGGTCGTCCATGGACCGGAAAAGCTCGTCTTCCGTTTCTCCCAGGCCCAGCATGATGCCGCTCTTGGTGGACACCTTGCCGTCCACGCAGTCCAGCGCCATCCTGAGAACGCGCAGGGAACGCCGGTACTGGGCGCGGAAACGCACCATGGGCGTGAGTCGCTCCACCGTTTCCAGGTTGTGGCCGAAAATGTGCGGCCGCGCCGCCATCAGCGTCTGGATGGAGGAGGGCTTTTCATTCAGGTCTGAGGCCAGCACCTCAATGATGGTGGAAGGGCTGGCCTTTCTGACGGCCCGGATCACCTGGGCGAAATGTGCGGCGGCCCCGTCCGGAAGATCGTCACGGGTGACCATGGTAATAACGGCGTGGCGCAGCTTCATGTGCACGACGGCTTCCGCCACGTGCCGGGGTTCCTCCGGGTCCAGGGGATCGGGCCTGGCCGTACGGGTGGCGCAGAATCCGCAGGCGCGCGTGCACCGTTCCCCGGCAATCATGAACGTGGCCGTGCCCTGGTTCCAGCATTCATAGCGGTTGGGGCAGTGGGCTTCTTCACAGACGGTGAAGAGGTTCTTGCCTTCCACAAGCTGCTTGACGTCCCAGAATTCCCGGCCGTTGGGCAGGCGCACCTTGATCCAGGACGGCTTGCGTTCCATCCCTTCCGCAGTCTCATTGTCGTTCCGGCGTTCCATAGCCCCGCTAGCTTGCCGTGACTCCGCCGCTTTGGCAAATGCAAAGTGTTTTATTCAGGGCTGTCTTCACCGTTTTCATCCGGGGCTGCGGGGGAGTCCGCAGACAGCTTCTTCCGTTCTTTGGCCGCCAGCCGCGCCGCCCGGAAAAATTCCTGGAGGTGGTGCAGGCATTCATCCCCCAGCACGCCGGGGCGCACCTCGCACTTGTGATTGAGGGGCGGGTTGGAATCCAGCAGGTTGATCCAGCCGCCCGCGGCTCCGGTTTTGGCGTCCGGGCAGCCGAACACCACGCGGTCCGGGCGGCAGTGGACGATAGCCCCCGCGCACATGGGGCACGGTTCCTTGGTGACATACAGGGTGCAGCCTTCCAGCCGCCAGTCCCCCAGCGCCTCCTGGGCCGCCGTCAGGGCGATCATCTCCGCATGGGCCGTGGCGTCCTTGAGGGTTTCCACCTGGTTCCAGCCCCGGCCGATCACGCGGCCGTCCTTCACCACAATGGCCCCGATGGGCACCTCCCCCTTCACGAGGGCTTTTCTGGATTCCTTCATGGCTTGGCGCATGAACCACTCGTCCGAACCGGGCATTTCCATCATCACGGCGGTTATCATGGACCGGACGGAGCGCCTCTGGCAAGCTCTTTCTGGAGGATATTTATTGTAATTTATACAAGAAGTAAGGCATGCCGCGAAAAGGGATGGGGGTGAATGCTTTTTTGCGTTGATTCCGGAGGGTGCGTGGCATAAGTATGGACCATGAGCTTTTCAGAACCCTGCGCATTGGCCGTGGACTTTGGCGGTACGAGCATCAAGATGGGCGTGACGGCGGGGGACCGCATTCTGGCGACGGCTGACCGCATCCCCACCGCCATGTTCGAGAGTCCCCAGGCGATTATTGACGCCATGATCGCGGCGGCCCTGAACTTGCGCGAGCAATTCCCGTCCGCCTGCGTGATGGGCATGGGGATGCCGGGGTGGTGCGACTACCACCGAGGCGTGCTTTACCAGCTTACCAACGTCCGGGTATGGGACCATGAAATTCCGGTGAAGGAGCTGATGGAGCAGGCGCTGGGCCTGCCCGTGGTGCTGGACAATGACGCCAACTGCATGGCGTATGCGGAATGGAAGCTGGGCGCCGGGCGCGGCATGTCCAGCCTGGTGTGCCTGACCATGGGAACGGGCATTGGCGGCGGCATTGTGGTGAATGACCGCATGCTACGGGGTAAACGGCTTTCCACCGGGGAGCTGGGACAGACGAGCATTCATTACCAGGGCAAGCCCGGGCCGTTCGGCAACCGGGGAGCCATAGAAGAATACATTGGCAACAACGAGCTGGCGGCGGAAGCGGTCAAGCGGTATGCCGGGGCCGGAATCGTCAAGACCGTGAACGAATGCACGCCCAGGCACCTGGACGAAGCGGCCCGCGCGGGCTGCCCCATCGCCCTCCAGCTATGGGAGGACACGGCGGAAATGCTGGCCTGCCTCATCATGAACCTGATGTACGCGCTGGTGCCGGACGCCTTCATCATTGGCGGCGGCGTGGCCAAGGCCGGGGACCTGCTGATGAAGCCCCTGCTGAAGACCCTCAGGGCGCAATTGTTCCCCATGCTCATGGAGGAGCTGAAAATCCTGCCCGCCAGGTTTGGCGCGGAAGCGGGGCTGCTGGGAGCCGGAGCCATGGCGATGGATGAATTCCTGGGGCAGGGGGTTCTGGAACGTTTTAAGAAAGAAGAAGTAGCAAAAGTTCTTTGTTAGATTGAGCTAACATAGGGCTTGCCATAAAGAAGCCGCAGGCGTACAAGCGGAACAGGTCATGAGTACGGAACATTCCCACGAACATTTTCCAGAAGGAGCTTCCTGCTGCGCCGGAGGGTGCTGTTCCGGAAGCTGCTGCGGCTCCGGAGACGCCATCAGGCCGGTTCCCGCCGTGCTGGGCATTGCCCTTTTCATTGCCGCCCTGGTGCTGGGGGGCGATTCCTGGAGCGGCAGGGCCGCCTACGCGGGCGCCTACCTGCTGATAGGCTGGGATGTATTGAAGGCGGCTTTTCTGGGGCTGAGGCACGGCCGTGCCATGGATGAAAATTTCCTGATGAGCATTGCCTCCCTGGGGGCGATGTTCCTGGGGGATTATTCCGAGGCGGTGGGCGTGATGCTTTTTTACCGCGTGGGAGAATACCTTCAGGAGCGCGCGGTGGGCAGTTCCCGCCGGTCCGTGAGCGAACTGATGAATCTGAGGCCCGAGTTCGTCCATGTGAAAGAGGGCGGAGAAATCCGTGACCTTCCACCTGCGGAGGTGCCGCCCGGGTCCCTGATTGAAGTGCGCCCCGGCGAGCGCGTTCCTCTGGACGGCGTGGTGACGGGCGGGAATTCCGTGCTGGATACCTCCGCCATGACCGGTGAATCCCTGCCGGTGGAGACCGGGGCCGGAAGCTCCGTGCTGGCGGGTTGCATTAACGGCCAGGGCGTGCTGGAAGTCCGTACGGAACGGGACTGGCGGCATTCCTCCCTGGCGAGGGTCCAGGAGCTGGTGGAGGCTGCATCCGGCCACAAATCCCCGCTGGAAGGAAGATTGTCACGGTTCTCACGCATTTACACGCCGCTGGTGATCTCCATTGCCGTGCTGGTGTTTCTGCTTTATCCCTTCGTAACGGGGGGAAGCTGGTCTGACGGCCTGTTCCGCGCGCTGGTGCTGCTGGTGATCTCCTGCCCCTGCGCGCTGGTGCTCTCCATTCCCCTGGGCTTCTTTGCCGGGATAGGCAGGGCCGCGCGGGAGGGAATTCTGCTGAAAGGGAGCAATTACTTGGATGCCCTGCGGAAGGTGAAGACAGTGGTATTTGACAAGACGGGAACCTTGACGGAAGGCGTTTTTTCCGTGGATGAAGTGCTCCCCTGTGACGGAGTTTCCCCGGAAACCCTGCTGTACTGGGCGGCGCATGCGGAGAGTTCCGCCTCCCACCCCCTGGGGCGTTCCATTGTGAAAGCGTATGAAGGCCGTTTGTTCCCGGACCGCGTGGCGGAGCTGGTGGAAGTGACCGGGGGCGGCGTTTCCGCCAGGGTGGAAGGAAAGGCCGTGCTGGCGGGGAAGAAGGCTTTTCTTCAGGAGGCCGGAATAAGGACAGGAGATGGAGAAGACCGGGGCGTGACCATTTACGTGGCGCTGGACGGCGTCCTGCTGGGGCGGCTGCGCCTGTCCGACCGGATCAAGCCGGGGGCGGAGCAGGCTGTGCGGGAACTGAGGGAGCTGGGCGTTTCCAACCTGGTGATGCTGACGGGGGATTCCTCCTCCGCCGGGCCGGAGGTGGGGCGCAGGCTGGGGCTGGATGAGGTGTTCAGCGGGCTGATGCCGGAGGACAAGCTGGAGCATGTCCGGCGCTTGAAACCGGAAGAGGGGCTGCTCGCCTTTGTGGGTGACGGCATGAATGACGCTCCCTCCCTGGCTGCCGCGGACATCGGCATAGCCATGGGCGGCGTGGGGTCTGATACGGCCCTCCAGGCGGCTGATATGGTAGTAATGAAGGGCGATCCCGCTGCCGTTCCGCAGGGGATGCTTTTGTCACGGGCGACGGAGCGCATCATCGTGCAGAACATCATCCTGATTCTGGGCGTCAAGCTTCTGGTGATGGTGCTGGGCATTCTGGGGCTGGCCGGAATGTGGGCCGCCGTCATGGCGGACGTGGGCGTGTGCCTGCTTGCGGTGGGCAACTCCATGCGCATTTTCCGGGTGAGGCTGGGCGTGTAACGGAAAAATACCTCCGCCCTTTCTCCGCCCCGGAGACCCATTAAGTCCATCATCCCGCCGCGGGAACCGGGAATAACGGGGAACAGCCCCATCAAAAAGCCCCCGTCCCCGGCAAGGGAACGGAGGCGTAAAAACGGAAAAAAGGCAGTAATCCCTACCGCAGCCCTGTCAGCAGAAGCTCCGCATTGTTCTGCGTCTTGGAGATATTTTGAAGGAGGGCCTGAAGGCCTTCCCAGCCCGGCTTCATGGCGAGCTGGCGGCGGAGTTGCATGATCTTCACGAACTCCTGTTCATTGTACAGCCTGTCGTCATTGCGCGTGCCGCTCTGGGAGAGGGAGATAGCCGGATAAATGCGCCGTTCGGAAAGTTCCCGGTCCAGGCGGATTTCCAGGTTGCCCGTTCCCTTGAATTCTTCAAAAATCACTTCATCCATTCTGGATTCAGTATCCACCAGGCATGTGGCGATGATGGTCAGGCTGCCGCCTTCCTCCACGTTGCGCGCGGCGGAAAAGAACTTGCGCGGTTTTTCCAGCGCATTGGAACCCAGGCCGCCGGACATGATGCGTCCGCCCGTCTGGTTGGCATTATAGCCGCGGGCCAGGCGCGTCAGGGAATCCAGCAGGATCACCACGTCCTTGCCCATTTCCACCAGGCGCTTGGCCCGTTCAATGACCAGGTCGGAAACCTGGGCGTGGCGGCGGGAAGGTTCGTCAAAGGTGGAGGCGTAAACCGGGGCGTCCACGGTTTCTTCAAAATCCGTTACTTCTTCCGGGCGTTCGTCCAGCAGCAGCACAATCAGTTCCACGTCTGGGTAGTTGGCCCTGATGGAGCGGGCGATGGTCTTCAGCAAAACGGTTTTCCCGCCGCGCGGCGGGGCTACGATCAGGCCGCGCTGGCCCTTGCCGAAGGGGGTCATGAGGTCCAGCACGCGCATGGCGCCGGAATTGACCTCCTTGTTTTCCAGAAGAAGGCGTTCCTTCGGGAACAGGGGGGTTAGGCGCTCAAAGTCGGCGCCTGCCCGGTAGTCCTCCGCGGGAATGCCCTCCACGCTGATGACGGCGGAGGCGGAAAGGTACTTGTCATGGGGCCGCAGCTTGCGCAGCCTGACCTTGACCTGCTGGCCCACGCGCAGGCGCATGGGCTTGATGAGGTTGCCGCCCAGGTAAATGTCATCCGGAGAAGTACGGAAGCTTTTGACGGGGTCCCTCAGCATGGCGTAGTTATCCTTGGCCTGTTCCATGACGCCGGAGACGACCACTTCATGACCCTTGGCCAGAAGCTGTTTTCCCAGTTCAAAAATCAACTGGGACTTGGTGAGGGAGGCCGCGTTCCGGATGGGGAGGCCTTCCGCCATTTCCTGAAGGTCGTTCAGGGGGCGTTCACGCAATTCATTGATGTCAATCTGCTCCAGAACGGGAGCGGCGGATTCCTGGGCCTGATCCCGGACCGCCGGAGCGCAGGCCGGCGCCTCTGCATCCTGTTCCGGAGCAGGGGCGGCTTGTTCCGCGGAAACCTCTTCCGGAGCCGGAAGAGCCTTGGGGGGGGCGGACTGTGCGTCCTCTCCGGAGGGAAGGGAGTTGTTGTCGAGTTCTTCAGTCATGAAAAAAATGTTGGTGAAGTCTTTGGGTTTGCCGGCGGAGCAGGGGCGGAGGCCCTTCATTCCAGATGACGAAATCGGCCGCGGCCACTTTTTCCATGATAGGACGCTGGGCCGCCAGAATGGCTTCAATCATATCCTCACGGAATCCGTTCCTGAGAGCCAGGCGGGTTTTCTGCGTTTCCCGGGAAACGGCTACCACGCATACGGCGTCCTGGCGGTAGCATGCCGATGTTTCAAAAAACAGCGGCACGTCAATGACAAACCCGTCTACCGCCGCATTCTGACGCGCCGCCTCCATTTGCGCAAGACATTCTTGGTGCAGCAGGGGATGAATGATTCCCTCCAGCCTCCGGCGGCTTTCCGGGTTCCGGAACACGAGCTCCCGCAGGAAGCCCCTGTCCGCCCGTCCCGAGGCGTCCACGCTGGCGGGGCCGAAGGCGGCGGAAAGGCTTTCTTTCAGCCTGCCGCCGTCCAGCAGCCTGCCTGCCTCCGCGTCACAGTCAAAAAGGCGCAGGCGCGGCCCTCCCGCCTCCATCAGCAGGCGGATGGCGGTGGATTTTCCGGTGGCTATTCCGCCGGTCACGATCAGGGTTTTCATGAAGAGAGGGGAAACGGGGTATGTATGGGACAAAAAGAGCGGGTGAAAGGTTCACCCTTTCACCCGCTCCAATATGGACGTTATGCAGGCCGCCTACATGGGGGGCAGCAGGCCTTCGGACGCAGGCAGGGCGCTTTCCGGAGCCGCGGCGTTTGCCGTGGTGGGAAGGGCGTTGCCGCGTACGGGCTGGCCGGTGGCATCAATGATCTGACCCGTCACGAAGATCATCAGGTTCTTCTTGATATGGTTGTCAGAGTTGCTGCGGAAGAAGCGTCCGATGAGAGGCAGGTCACCGAAGATCGGCACCTTGTCTTCCACCGTCTGCACGTTTTCCGTGATCAAACCACCGATTGCCACGGTGTGGCCGTCATAGATGAACAGGGACGTTTCAACGGAACGCTTGGAGAAGATGGGCTGCTCAATGCGGTTTTCCGTCAGAGTCAGGGACATCGGCTTGCCGTCGGAACCAACGCCGGTGGACTGGATCGGGCTGCCGTAGTTCACGAAGCCTTCAAATTCCACGATGCTGGGCTTGAAGTTGAGGTCAATGATGTACTTGTTGTCACCAATGGTGGGCACAACTTCCAGGGTCACGCCAACGGGCTTCATTTCAAACACGCCGGGAGTGGCGGGAGTGACGGGGAAGCTGGTGACCTGGGCCGGGTTTTCGGTGCCTACAAGGTCATCCAGAACGTTGTTCCGGTTGTTGTAGTTGCCGCCGCCCCAGCTGCTCACGTTGTTGGGAAGTTCCGGGGGTTCGTATTCGGTGGGGTACCAGAACTCGCGGATGATTTCAATCTTGGCGGTTTCACCGGACTTGGCGGTTACGCTGGGAGCGGTGAGAACGTCGGAGCCCTTCTTCTGGGACAGGCCGCGCATCAGCATCTGGAAGGCGCCTTCGTCATAAATGCCCGTGAGGGACATGATGCCGGGGGCCGGGTTCTTCTTGGTGGCTTCAGAACGGTTGGTGCTGTTCAGCAGGTTGTCCACGGAGTTCTTGGAGATGGCATAGTCGCCCGTGCGGTTGCCGCCGGTAGCGAGGCCGTTGATCAGGCCGTTGCCGTCCGTGTTGGAGCTGTTGTTGTTTACGGGCCAGCCGCTCACGCCGCCGGGGGACTGGGTGAAGTCGTCCGGGATGAGGCCGGTGCCGTAGTTCGTGCCGCCGCCCAGGAAGGTGCTGCGGTCGTTGCTGACGGAGAACGGAGTGACGATCCAGTCAAAGCCGAGCTCTTCCGTGTTTTCCTGGGTCACTTCCACGAACTTGGTCATGATGCGCACCTGCTGGGATTCACCGCGGGTGTTTTCAATGAGGCCTTCAATGAGGTCCAGATTGCCGGAGGTGTTGCGGACGACCAGGGAGGAGTTGCCGTTGACAAGGAATGCCGTGGCGCCTTCCGGGAAGCTGATGCCGCTCTTTTGCAGCAGGCTGCGGATGGAGGGCATGGGCTTGAGGCCGGAGGAGCTTTCACCGCCGCCGCCGAAGGGGTCTTCAGTGCCGCCGCCATCGCTGTCTCCAACGGTGTTGCGGAGGGAGGACTGGAAGCCCGGAGGCACGGAGAAGGTGCGCTGGTAGAGGTCCACGTCATTGCCGCCGGCGGGAAGGATGGTGACTGCATAGTCTTCCACCTTCTGGCGCAGGCCTGCGTTACGGCAGATGAAGCGCAGCACTTCCAGCATGGGGACGTTGGTCAGCTTGAGCTGGCCAATCTTGCGGGTGCGGATGCTTTCCTGCGGAGCGGCTGCCGGAGCAACTTCCGTAATTTCCGTGGACTCTTCGCCGAAGCCGGGGTCCTCAGCAGGGGGAGCTGCGGGGGTAACGGCTGCGGGCTGGGCGTCATTGATTACAAAGTTGATGCCGCGTTCGCCGTTCGGGCCTACGGTGCGGTCCAGTTCAATGGACTTTTTGCGCAGGTAGTCGATGGCGTCTTCCACGGTGGTGTCTTCAAAGGAGACGGAGGGGATGATGATGCTCTTGAGCTTCATCAGGTTGGCGGTGGCGCCGTTGACGTCGGTCATCGGGGTGTTGTCCAGGCCGTCGGCTCCGGTCGGAGCTTCCATCGGGATGGGGCGTTCCCACATCTTGTCCACTTCCGCAAGCATGGTGCTGCGGGTTTCGTCATAGGCGGCGGCGTAATAGGCCATCCTGCGGCGGTTGACCGTTTCCTGTCCGCGGCGGGCCGCCACGTTGTACGGGTCAATAACAAGAACCTTGTTGAACTCGGCGATGGCTTTGTCGTAGTCGCCGAGGTCATAGTAACCATAGGCCATGTGAAGGAGGGTGTTCACCTTTTCCACGTTCTTGACGTGCTCGGGGGTGAGCGCCGGATTCGTGCGAATCGGGTCCTTCATGTATTCGAGCGTCTGCTTGGCAAGCTTGACGTCCCGGGGATTGAGCTTGATGGCATCCTGAAGAAGCTTCTCAGCTTCGTCATAGCGGCCCACTTTGATGTATTCCTGAGCAACGGCGATGCTGGCGTCACCAATGTTGTTGGCAATGGCTTCCTTGCGCTGGTCATTGATCGGCGCGGCGGGCAGCATGTTGTAAGCGGCATTGAATTTGTCCAGGGCTTCCTTGTACTTGCCTTCGCGGTACAGGTTGCGGCCTTCGGCAAGAAGCTGCATGGCTTCCTGGGTCTGCGCTTCGCGGCGTGCCATGGCTTGGCGCGCTGCATCGGACTGGTAGTAACTTCCCGGTCCGGCGTAGGACGAGCCATAAGCACTGGAGGTTCCGACGGCGCCGCCATCACCAGCCTGCGCAAACGGGCAGGAGGCAGCAATGGCCATCAGCGCGATCAGAGAACGCTTCGGTTGATAAAGTGGTGCGTGGTCCATAGTTAGGTTCTTCTTTTTACATGTTTTTCGGATTTGTGAAGCTTTTTTTTCAGAAAAGTTTAAATCCGGGTCTATTTTTTCTTGCTCAGTGTTGTTTGTTCTCCAGTTGTTTTGTTGGCAATGGTTACGGTCTGCGTAGCATTATCAACGGTTTTCAGCGTGTAGGTCTGTTTGGTGTCTCCCGGGATCTGGAAGTCGGCTCCTTCTTCCACCTCGAAGCTGGTGTCCCTGCTGGGGCCGGCGGCGATAGTAAGGTTTGCTTTCTTATCAATGATTGGAATGACGTATTTTGTGCCGCGCCTGATGGTGTAGGTCTGGCCGTTTTTGGTCGGCTTCAGGTCCTTGACAACGGCTTCTTCATCCGTCTCCACCATGTCCAGGCTGGGATTCTTGAATTCCTTGTTGGTGACGCTGACAAGCTCAAACCTGGGCTTGTCTTTCGTATTTTTCCGGGTGCCGAACTGGCCGTTAACCTGGACGACGTTTTTCCAGAGCTCCTGCTTGGCGCGGTTTAATCCCTTGAAGGTAAAATCGTTGCCGTCAGCCTGCGTGAAGCCCAGGAAAAAGCCGAACTGCTTGATTTCATCAACAAAGAGCTTGTTGACAAGGGGCGGGTGGCTGTTGGGGTCATTGGGAAGCGTCTTGGCCTCATATTCCTCCTGCACCGTGAACCCGTCGTTGTCAGGGTCGCGGGTGAGGACGTCCGAGTAAACGAATTCATTTTCCAGGCCGTTGTCCAGGAACCATTTGTTCGGAATATTGCCGTGGATGGGAGGGCCGGAGACGATGTCAAAGGGTTCCATCCCCCCTTCCTTGATCCAGAGGCTGGGCGCTACGAAGCCCACGTATTGCTGGGTTTCCTGTGCAATGGGCTTGAGCTCATGGGAGGCGGAAAGTTCCTGATTGACCTCCGCGGCCTTTTTAATGCCGGCGGGCGGTTCAATCGCCTTTTCTGAAACCTGCGTGGTGAACTTGTACTTGTCATTCAGTCCCAGAAGGGTCAGCGTACCGTAGGCGGCTACCCCCAGGCCCAGCACGATGCCGGAAGCCAGCAGGATCTTGTCGTAGTTTTGTTTTTCAGACATGTTGAAAGTATTTGCTGCGGTTGGTTGCCGTAATTAATCTTCAGACGGTTCCTGCGCCTTGGGCTGGTTGAAGTGGACCAGGTTCAGGGAGACCTGGACAAAGATTTGCTCCTTGCCCATGTAAGGCTTGATGACTTGCTGGATGGCCGGAGCCGCGGATTGGGCCGCCGCTTCATCCGCCGGCCTCAGGTCCGCCGCTCCCGCGGCGGGCTGTGCCGCGGCAGGCTTGGGCGCCGCCGGTCCGGCGATGGGGGGTGGCATCATCCGTTCATTGCGGATTCTGATGGAGTTGACCGTGAAAAGGTAGTCCTGGGAGTCCGTGATGGCGTTCATGGCCTTCAGCACGCTTTCCCGGTCGCCCTGGAAGGCAATTTCCAGCGGCATGGGGGACCAGGGCGCCTGGTTGGGTTCCTCCGCTTCCTCTTCCGGGTTGTTCGCCGGGTTTTCAATAGGAAGCTGGGGACGGTACACCTTGATGAATTTGGTCAGTCCGCAATCCGTCAGCTTGTTGGCGAGGCTGTTGACCGCTTTCAGTTCAAAGCCCAGCGTGGAGGCTGCCTGGACGCTGGGGGCCTGGGTGCTGTAAACCTGGAAGCCGAGCCAGGAGGAGGTGTCCGTAATCTGGATATTCTTTTTCTTGCAGGCGGCGATCAGGGCGTCCCTGAACGTTTTCAGTTCATTCTGGAACGCGGTGGGCGTGGTGGGAACCAGCGCGGAGGAAGCCAGGAAAGGCTTGTAGGCCGTTTCCAGGTTGGTGACCGCCTTGGCATAGCGGTTCAATTCCTTTTCCAGCTCATTGTTCGACGTGCGGCTGGGCGTGATTTCAGCCGCGTTGGCGGACTTGATCTCCTTGGAGGCGACGCTGATTTTCTTGTCCAGCTCACTGCGTTTGGAATTGACCATGTATCCCGTCACGGATAACCCCACGAATAAGAGAAGCCCCACGCCCGCTACCATGGCGGCGGGCTTGTTGTCTGTAATCCAATTGCTCATAAAATATGTCTTGTTCGGGTTGGGTAATCTTATTTGTTAAAGTGCACGGGAATGGGAGTTTTCAACGGAAGCACCAGCTTGAAGGGAACAAAGGGCCCGGCCGCCGCGTCTATCTTGGCGTCCTTGGCGCCCAGTTCCATGATCTGGCGGGCTTCCAGCTTGACGTCTCCGTGCTTGAAGGTGAACAGGGAGTCCTTGTTCCCGTCTATTTTTGCCTGGAGGTCCTGGATGATTCTCTGTCCGCCCAGGCTGCGGCGGACAAAGCCGGTCAGGCGCAGGGCGTTAACGCTGTAAACGGTTTGCTCGTCATCATTGGCGGCATTCGCGGCGGCTTCCGTCCTGATGTCATCCACCAGGGACGTGTTCTTGTCAGACGTGAAGGAGTCCTTGATGACGGAGTAGCCCGTGATCTGGGTGGTATCCTCCGGGTTGAAGTGTGCCAGCGGTTCAAAATCCGTGAACCAGTAGGGATACTCCTTGTGTTCCGACTGTTCCAGCAGATGCTTGATAATATCCGCGTAACCGTAGCGCTGGAGCGTGAGCTGCTGGTAGGCGGCCAGGGTGGAGTCCAGCTTTTTCAGTTCCTGCTCCTTCTGGCGCAGGGCGGATTGTTCCGACTTGATGGAAGTGACGGTGGGCTGGACGTTTGCCAGGGTTTCCTCCGCCTTTTTGACGCCCATGTACCCCGTTACGGCATAGGCCGCGGCGCCGATGACGGCGATGGCAACCCCCGCGATGATGGCGGGCATCTTTTTCTGGTTGGCCCGTTTTTTGGCAATTGCCGTGGGTTCCAGGTCAATGTTGAGGGAGGCCCTCCCGATGGCGTTGACGGCGGTGCCGATCAGGCCGCCCAGGATGAAGGCTTCACGGGAAATGGTGTTGACATCCACGCCGGAACCCACGCCCACGTTGTGCATGGGGTTGAAGAAGGAGATCGGTATGCCCAGCTTGTCTTCCAGGAATTCCTTGGTGTAGGGCAGGGATGCGCCGCCGCCGCACAGGTATGCCTTGACGGGCGCGCTTCCGTTCATCTGGGCGCGGTAATGGTTGGTGGTGCGCTGGATTTCAGACGCGAGCCGGGTCATGGCCGTGCGGATGACGGTAGCCAGGTTGGCCGTGGCGGGGTCCAGCCCCTCCGTCTGCCCGTTGCTCATGGAAACGAGTCCGCTGGTAGTCTTCAGGCGTTCCGCCTCCATGAAGGGGACGTTGAATTCACGGGCGATGGCGGATGTAACGAAAATGCCGCCTGCGGAAATGCTGCGGGTGAAGAAGCGTCCCTGTTCGCTGTAAATGAGGTCCGTGGACTTGGCGCCGATGTCGATGAGCATCACCGGCTCCGTTTCTTCCGGGTAGCTGTCCACATAAGCGTTGTACAGGGAAGTCAGGGCGCAGTCCACCTTGCCGGTGGAAAGACCGTGGGAGACGATTTCATCATTAAGGGTGTCCAGGTCTTCCGCCTTGATGGCTACCAGGACGGCTTCACGTTCCAGGCCCTTGGCCGGGAGAAGGTGGTAGTCCCACACCACTTCATCCAGCGGGAAGGGGACGTGCTGCTGGGCTTCAAAGCGGATGAGCTGTTCCACATCCGTATCATCCAGAGCCGGAAGCTTGACGAAGCGGATGAATACGGATTGACCGGAAACGGAATAGTTGGCGACGCTGCCTTTGACATTGAGCTCCTGGACGAGGTCGGCGATTGCCTCCCCTATTTTCGTCAGGCGCAAGCCTTCCGCTGACGGGTCCAGCACTACGAGGCGCGTAGCATAGCGGTCCAGAATGAGGGCGTCCTTGGAGGTCTTGGAAAAGACGCCCATGGATACTCTCTGGGAACCTACGTTTAATGCGACGATTTGTCGTGAATTAGCCATGGGTGATTTCTGTTAAATAAAAATGAAGGGTGGATAATGTTGAAGGGCGTTACTCGCCGTCCGCCGCCGGGGTTTCCGCGGGGGCGCCGAACGGGGCGGGTTCCGGGCTGGAAGTCGGCTGCGGGCTGTTGGGCCTCATGATTTCCGGATAGCGGTCATACCAGTACACGGAGAAGGGCGTTTCATCCTTGTTCAGCAGGGGGTAATAGGATGTTTCCACGATGCTGGGGGACTGGATGGTCCACCATTTTTCCATCTTGCCGCGTTCGGAGGAATAGGTGGCGACTATTTTGCCGTTGTATTCCACCACCACGCCCTGGTACTTCACCCATTTGCCCCTGCCGCCTTCGGAACCGGTGATGCGCTTGACGGAAGAGGGAGACAGGTAGACGGAGGCATACGTGGCCTCCCCTACGGGAACATTGACGTATTTGACTTCCTTGTAAAGTTTCAGGTACTGGCGGGCGCGGTCCGGATTGACCACGGCAATATAGAATTTGAACGTCAGGGAATCGATGTAGCCGGACTTGGGAGCGGGAGCCGCGTCCACCTTGAAGGGTATCTCAAAATCCGCCCATCTCTTCGGCTTGGGCAGGGGCCGGGGGTCGTCCTGGGTCATGACGTTGGGGGACTGGCGCATGTACAGGGACAGCTTTTCCAGCGTGACCTTCACCTGCATTCTGGGGTTGCTGGTGGTTTGCGCCGATGCCACAGGGATGAAAAGCACCGCAGCCAGCATGGCCGTGATAGTGTTAAGGATGGATTTCATAGCACAATTCGATTCCCTGATTAGTTACACCAAAAACCGAACTGTGGCTAGCAAAAATCTCTTGTTTCTTTCCCCGGAACGGGTGCGGCGCGGTCCGGAGCTTCTCCCGGCACAGTCAAGAAAAAATCATGCGGCATGGCTGCGGGCTTGACCTGGAAGGGGTGTTTTCACATGCTCGGTCCATGGCGATTGATTCGGAGCTGCTGGGAAAGTTTTCAGAGGCCCATGGCATTTCAGGGCATGAGGATGAAGTGCGGAACCTTGTGGCGCGGGAGCTGGCGGGATGCGGGGAATTCTCCTCCGATGGTTCCGGCTGCCTTTTCTGCGCCAATGGCAATTCAGGCCCCCGCGTGATGCTGGCCGCCCACATGGATGAAATTGGCTTCCTGGTGCAGAATATCACCGGAAACGGCTTTCTGCAACTGGTGGGCATAGGCGGGTGGTGGCCGCATACCCTGTTAAGCCAGCGTGTTCTGGTGAAGACGCGCTCGGGTCGCAGCATTCAGGGGGTGATCGGCTCCAAGCCGCCCCATTTTCTGCCGGAAGGCCAGCGCAACAGCGTCATGAGTATGGAGGCCCTGTTTGTGGACGTGGGCGCTGAAAGCGCGGAACAGGCTCGGAATGAATTCGGCATTCACCTGGGTGATCCCGTGGTGCCGGACGTGAAATTCACATCTCTGGAAAATCCGTTCCGGGTGATGGGCAAGGCCTTTGACAACCGCGCCGGCCTCTCCGTAATGATAGAAGCGTTCAAGACGCTGTGCCGGGAAGGGCACCCCAATACTCTGATTGCCGCCGCTACGGTGCAGGAGGAAGTAGGGACCAGGGGCGCCAGGACGGCCGGAGTCGCCATGCGCCCGGATTGCGTCATTGTGCTGGAAGGACCGCCTGCGGACGATACCCCCGGCTTTACGGCGGCGGACTCCCAGGGAGCCCTGGGCGGCGGCGTTCAGATCAGGCTGTTTGACCCTACGGCCATCACCAACCCGCGGCTGGTCGCCCTGGCTGAGGAAGTGGCGGAGAAGGCAGGCATCCCCTTCCAGTTAACGGTGCGCCGCTCCGGTGGAACGGATGCGGGCGCCCTGCATCTCTCCGGCAAGGGAGTCCCTTGCATTGTGCTGGGAATCCCCACCCGGTACATCCACGCCCATAACGGCGTGCTGGACCTGCGGGATTACCGTGCGGCGGTGGAACTGACGGTGGCGCTGGCGCGTGCCCTGGACCATGAAGCCGTGGAAGCCCTCACTCATTACCTGCCCTGAAAGAAACGCTCATGAACCCGACTGCTTACGTACACGACCTGGACCCCGTCATCTGGCAGGTTACGGACTCTATTGCCCTGCGCTGGTATGGCCTGGCCTACCTGATGGGCTTCATCGGAGGATACTTTCTGCTCTCCTGGCTGTCCCGCCGGAAACTGTACCCCATTCCGCAGGACAAGCTGGCGGACTTTGTCACCTATGTGGCGATCTTCGGCGTCCTGATCGGCGGACGGCTGGGGTACGTGCTCTTTTACCAGATACCTAATCATGGCTGGTCCCAGTTCCTCGCGGACCCGCTGATGGCTCTGCGGGTATGGGAAGGAGGCATGGCAAGCCACGGAGGAATGATCGGCGTGGGGCTGTACACGTTCTATTACGCGTGGAAGCACCGCGTTAAATGGGTGGCCCTGCTGGACGGCCTGGCCATTGTGGCTCCCGTGGGGCTGTTCTTTGGCCGCATGGCCAACTTCATCAATGGGGAGCTGTACGGGCGCATTGTATCCCCCGGTTCCACGCAGGGAATGATCTTTCCGGCGGAACTCTCCCAGGACCCGGACTTGTTTGTCCGGGTGGCCTCCCGCATTTATGAAACGCCTGGGCTGGTGGACAAGCTCTCTCTTTCCGGGGTGGCTGTTCCGGAGCATATGAACGCCGCCTGGGTGGTTGACCGGGTGAGGGATACGCCCGCCATCAAGGAAATTGTGAGCGAAATGATGCAGGGCCATGCGCGCTACCCCTCCCAGCTATATGAGGCATTTGCGGAAGGAGTGCTTCTTTTTGCGGTCCTGTGGTTCATCCGGGTGAAATTCCCGCGGGCGTGGAACGGCGTCTTCTGCGGTGTCTTTGCCATTCTGTATGCTGTCGGCAGAATCGTTTGCGAGGAATACCGGGAACCTGATTCCCCCTTCTCCATGGGCCTGACCCGCGGGCAGTTCCTTTCCGTCTTCCTCGTGCTGGTGGGCGTAGCATTCTTTGTCTATGCCTTTAAAACCAGGCAAACGGTTCAGGAATGCAACTTCTATGATCCGGAGAAGAAGAGCAAGGAGGAGTCAGCCGGGAAGACCGCTTAAAACGGGTCCAGGTCAAAGTTGCCTGTCTTGGGAATGTAGCTGGACGGGCCGCCTTTGAAAATGGAGGAAATTCCACTGGCGAAAAGCCGCAGATTCCGCTGGTCAAAGGCGAAGCGCTCAAACTCCTTCACGGAAAACAGGGTGATGGGATCCGTATTATAGGCCTTGAACTCCATGATGCTGGTGCCTGTACGCATATCGGACAGGCGCCCTTCAATGCCCACGTCCCCGCTCATTAAATTACCCAGGATCAGGGAAGTGCCCGGAAGGGGGGAGGCCAGGGAAACGAGGTCGGACAGGACATTGCCGCCCACGTCTGTGGGCTTCAGCTTCACCATGGCGATATAAAGGGTCACGCCTCCCGGGGAGGGGCGGTCAACCAATTGCCACTTGATTTTTCCTCCGGTCTGCTTGGCTCTGTTTTCCAGCACCCTTTGAATGTCTTTCTGAAGCTCTGTTCTGAATTGTTCCGCCAGGGCCGGAGCTTCCTTCGGGAACTTGGTCTTGATGTAGTCGATATTGACGGGCGCTACATACACCTTCAGGCGCGGAGAATTCCAGATGGACTGTTCCCTGGGATTGTACCAGACGCCCTGAAAGCAGCTCTGTTTGGGATCCGCCTTAAGGGGGTGGGTAATCAGGGGGGAGGTGGGCATGGGCCGGGAGCTGGAACAGGAAAAAACCAGTCCCGTTCCCAGTGCCAGCAAGAGCTTAGGAATAGCACCGTACATGCAGGTTAAGACGGGGTCCGCGTGCCCGGTGTTCGAGTCATGACCCGATTGTCATCAAGAGTTTTTCCGGCATGGAAAAAATCAGGGCCGTACCGGATTTTCCGCCAGCATTTCCGCAATCTGCCGGGCAAAGCGGTCCAGGTTGTATTTGTCACAGGCGAACTCCTCAAAACTGTTGCAGGAGAAAATATTGATGGGGTCCCGGTTGCGTCCGTAAAACTCTTTCAGGACGGTCCCGTTGTCCAGGGCTGTGATATTGCCTTCAATTCCTACGGCTCCGGAAGCGAGATGATTGATGAGGAAGGAAATACCCGGAATGGGAGAAACGATGCCCACGCCCACGGCGGCTACTTTTCCGCCCACGTCCGTGGGCTTCAGATGGACGATCGCCAGGGAAACCTTCACTCCGGGAGTGCGCGGGCGGTCGCTCAGCACCCAGTGGGGATGAGCGCCGGGCTGCGCGTTTCTGCGGTCAATGAGAAGGCGCACCTTCTTTTGCATGGAATCCCGGAATTCACGCGCCAGGTAAGCGGATGCTTCCGGAAACTCCTGCTGCACGGCCTGGATATCCACTGGCGCTACGTAAACATACTGCCGTTTCTGCTTCTTCCAGAGGAATTGTCCGGCGGAGGGGTGGCACCAGACGCCGCTGAGGCTGCCGCGCGCCTCCTTGATATCTGCGGCATGCGTAATAAGCGGGGAAACGGGCCGGTAAGGGCCGGACGAACAGGAAACCCCCAGGAAAAGAATGGCCGCGGCGGAAAAAACTGCACGGAGAAGCATAAAATCCAGAATGGACAAAAGAATCCCTGCGTGCAAGAACTTAATAAGCGATGCCGGAAGGCCGTTCCGTGTCCGGATGGATGATTGACAAGCTGGAAAAGCGGGGCATGCTGTCCGTATGAGATACGAGCCGCTTCCTTCCTCCTTTTTTGCCGGCAATCGTGCGGAACTGGCCTCCCGCCTGCCCGCCGGCAGTATGCTGGTCCTGCATGCCAATGACGTATTCCCCACGAATGCGGACGGCACCTTTGCCCTGCATCAGAATGCCAATCTCTTTTACCTCACCGGAATTGACCAGGAGGAAACCGTCCTGATCATGACCATCCGGGAAGACGGCTGGGATGAAATCCTGCTGTTGCGGGAAACGAATGAGCAAATAGCGATCTGGGAAGGGGCCCGCCTCACGCAGGACCAGGCCCGGGAGCTGAGCGGCATCCAGGACGTGCGCTGGACCAATGAATATGATGCTCTGCTGGACAACCTGGTGCCGGCAGCCACCATGGTCTTTGTGGAAGCCAACCAGCATCCGCGCTGCACGTGCCCGGTGGAAACGCGCAATGCCCGCATGACCAAGGACCTGAAAGAAAAATTCCCGGACGCAATCCTGAAAAATGTCTATGAACTTTTGTCCGACATGCGGCAGATCAAGAAGCCGGAGGAAATCAAGGCGCTCAAGAAGGCCTGTGAAATCACCAATGAAGGTTTCCGCGCGCTCCTTGGGTTTATCAGGCCGGGCGTGGGGGAATGGCAGATAGAAGGCTTCCTTGCGAACGAATTCATCAGCCGCGGGCCGCGTAAATTCTCCTTCCTCCCTATCATCGCCTCCGGAAAAGACACCTGCGTGCTGCACTACATCCAGAATGACAAGCGGTGCGGGGACGGCGACCTGGTGCTCATGGACATAGGCACGGAATACGGCAACTACAACTCCGACATGACCCGCACCGTTCCCGTGAACGGAAAATTCACCCCCCGCCAGCGCGCCGTGTATGAAAGCGTGCTGAACATGATGACCTACGCCAAAAGCATTCTGCGCCCTGGCATCCTGAAATCGGAATACGAACGGCTGGTGCGCGTCTTCGCCGCCGGGGAGCTCGTCAAGCTGGGGCTCATCACGCCCGCGCAGGTGGCGGAAAAGCCGTCCGATCCCCCCATCGTGCGGAAATACTACATGCACGGCTGCTCCCACTTCCTGGGGCTGGATGTGCATGACGTAGGGGAGCCCAACCCCGTCGTGCTCCCGGGCATGGTCTTCACCATTGAGCCGGGCATCTACATTGCGGAGGAGGGCATAGGCATCCGTCTGGAAAACGACATCCTGATCGGAGAAAAGGAAAACATGGACCTGCTGGCGGACGTTCCCCTGCTCCCGGATGACATTGAACGGCTCATGGCCCGGTAAAATGGGCCGGATTCGGTTCTGAACTTGACAATGAGGCCCGGGTGGGTTTTCATTTCCGTCCCATCATGTCGAAGAAACTCAAAATAGCACTTCCCAAAGGCAGTTTGCAGGACTCCACCGTGGAATTGTTCCGCAAGGCCGGCTACAATGTATATGTGTCCAGCCGCGGGTACCGCCCGACTTGCGACGACGACGATCTGGAACTCTTTCTGATCCGTGCGCAGGAAATCGGACGTTACGTCAATGACGGTTTCATCGACTGCGGCATTACCGGACGCGACTGGATTTATGAAAACCGCGCGGACGTGGAAGTGCTGACGGACCTTCAATACTCCAAGGCCACTTCCAAGCCCACCCGCTGGGTCCTGGTGGTACCGGAAGACTCCCCCATCACCTGCGCGGATGACCTGCAGGGCAAGCGTATCGCCACGGAGGGCGTGGGCATCACGGAACGCTGGCTTCAGGAAAAAGGCATCAAGGCCCATGTGGAATTCTCCTGGGGCGCCACGGAAGTGAAAGTGCCGGAACTGGTGGACGCCATTGTGGACATCACGGAAACGGGCAGCTCCATCAAGGCTAACAAGCTCCGCATTGTGGACACCCTGATGACCTCCTACCCCCAGTTCATCGCGAACCGGGAAACCATGCAGGACGAATGGAAGAAGCAGAAGCTGGAAAGCCTGGTCATGATGCTCAGGGGCGCTCTGGAAGCCCGCCGGAAGGTGGGCTTGAAAATGAACCTCCCCGCCGCTTCCCTCAATGGCCTGGTGGAAGCCCTGCCGTCCCTGCGCCGCCCCACCATCTCCCATCTGGCGGAAGAAGGCTGGCTGGCCGTGGAAACCGTCATTGACGAATCCGTCGTGCGGGATATCATTCCCCAGCTCAAGGCTCTCGGCGCGGAAGGCATCATCGAATACCCGCTCAACAAGCTGGTCTACTAACTTTTTTTCTCACCACAGTAAAACAACAAACGAACCACAATCATGGGATCGCTCAAAAAACGCCGTAAAGCAAAAATCAACAAGCATAAGCGCAGCAAGCGCATGCGTCAGAACCGTCACAAGAAGCGTTTGCGTTACAAGTCCTAAGGTTTGTGCGCTTCGCTGCTCAAACTGGCAGTCTATCCGATTTCCGGAAAATCCCGGCGTCCTCCGTACCACGGAAGGACGCCGTTTTTACGTATCTGAGTGAGTCAAAAAATATTAATTTGACTTCATTTTGGAATAAATATTGACATTTTATTTTTTTATGCATATTCTTCTAAAAGAAAGCTATGCTGCGCGCATGTATTTCAATAATCTCTATATTACTGATTTTTGCGGGAAATGCCCTGGCTGATCAGGAAAGATGTCGCATAGAAAGAAGATATCTTGCATTCTTCACTCCATGGGGTGAAGAAGCCCCAACCCCTCCTAATATTGCGGCGGGGATGTTGGCGGATATGGTACAATCTGTTCTTACTGAAGCTTTGGGGGCAGAAACCGGGATAGTAGATATGGATCATCTTATAGGCGCTTCCATGAAGCATACTTATCATGTCCATTTGTGGTATGCCTATAGATTTGTTCATAATCATAAATTTAAAACTCCTTGGATAACAGGGGTGAAAGAACATTTGGCTGATGGGATGAAGGATTTTTTCAATCCGGATGTTGAGGGGAAAAAAAGTGCTCAAAGTGCCGTGTCTACAGCAAAAAGGGATCTTCTTAAGAAATTCGAAAAGGAACTTAAAGAAGAATGTGAAAAGCATAATTGATAAAATACTATGAAAAAATTTATATTAATAAATATCATTTTACTTTCTACGGGTTTTCTTTATGCACATGAAAAGGATGTGATACATAAATTTGCCATGAAGGATGAAGTAAATTTGGAAAAGAATGATTCTGCTTCTTCCCCTATTGTTATAGAAGGTGTAAAAAATCGTAAAGAGCTTGACAGTTGGATTGAAAATTATGTGATAACAAATTACCCTGGCTACAATATAGGTGATAAGGAAGTTGACGTTTCCAGTAAGAAATCAATCGTTGAAACTGTGTATTTAAAGAATGAAAAAGAGAATGTAATAAAATTATGCTTTGATATTACGGATTATATGAAGAAATTTCGGGAATGTAATAAAAAAGAAATCATTAAAATTTCTAAAGATATCCGTAAACAAAAAGAAAGTATAAAAAAAGATGGAGAACGAGGAAGTTCTTATCATTTTCCAATTGAATTAAAAGACGCTAAAACTGAGAAGGAAGTTTTGGAAGCACAGAAGGATTATCTGGAGAAATATTTTCCTGGTTACCAAGTAGTTTCAAGAGCAACGTGGGTATTCGGGAAAAAATTTATTGACCGGGTCCGATTGGAAAAAGAAGATAATACTAAAGTATTGATGTTTGATGTATCGTCTTATATTAATGAATATAAGAAAACACATGAAATTAAGCTGAAAGAAATTGCTCCTGGAATGATTAGCGTAGAAAAATGAATTTCTAATAGTAGGAAAATATTTTAAAGATGTATTTATTGCGGGAATAATTGAGTTTTTATTCTTGTGGATGTTATTTACGAAACAAGAAGATTAATTATGCAATCTGCAAAGTGGGGATTTTAAAACGGAATATTTTTATAAGAGGAGGATAGGCAGGACATAAAAGACTTAAACAGCAACATCACGATAACAATAAAATATCATGGTAAGATTCCTTCTACTTTTCTTTTTCTTTTTAATTCCGTTGCAGGGGAGAGAGTTGCCGCAGCAGCGGCTGTCGTGGCAGATGGAGGGAGGGGATGTGAGGAATATTGCCGGGCTGTGCCGTCAGTATGTGCAGAAGAAGTTTGAGGCTCAGAAGACGTTTTCTGTAGAGGTGTTGCTACAGGACCGGGATGTGGCCCGGGCCTGTTATATGGCCCATTTCTTTTCCCTGGTGGGAAAAGAAAGGACGTATCTTCTGCATGAGTTGAAGGATAAGGAGTATGTGCAGTGGCTGTTGGAGCATCCGGAGGTGTTTGAAAAACTTTCTTTTGCCCGTGCTTCTGGGAAAGATACGCTGGCTGTTTTGCGCAATATTTGGCTGAAGGAAGGAAAGGAACTTTCAGGCGTTGGCCTTAACATGGCCTTGGGAGCGGCGTTGATTTCTACGTCCCGGGAACCGGACGCATGCGAGGCTCGGTACGATTTTTACAAAAAGTCTTTTGCTGAAAAGAAACTGTTTCCGCAGTTCATTACGCTGGAGCCATGGGAATTCGGCATTCTTTTCCGGGGCAGGGAAAGTATTGAGGAGCTTGCCTGGGCGCAGGATTATCTGGCTGGCAAAAAGAAGATCAAGGCAGCGAATGCCGGTTATGCCTGTTGTGGGTTGATTCCGTACCGGATGAAGAATAAGCAGGGGGTCAGCGTGCATGCCGGTGGGGCGTTTTACGATCATAAGCCGATTTCCTTGCAGATTTACGTGGAGTATGGAGGCGTGTGCGGAGCCGTGTCCAAGGGAGCGGCCGGTTTTGTGAAGGCGAGGGGGATTCCTTCCTATACAATCGGCCAACCGGGGCATTGTGCTTTTGTGTGGAAGGGAGCAGATGGAGAATGGAAGATAGGAAATAACATTTACGGCTGGATATGGTCGGAAGGTGGTTCCGGCGGACCGTGGAAAGGTTCCGTTGCCACGATTACAGAACTTCCCCGTTTTTGGAAAGGGGAGGATGCCGCTGCATCCAGCCTCTGTTATTATTTATCCCTGCTGGCTGCCGATTCACAGAAGGCGGAGGCATTACTGAAAGAGGCATTAAAACGGAATGCCTCCAATTATCCCGCATGGCAGGCCTTGATGAAGAGGAATGGCCGTTTGGCGGAGAAAGACAAGCTGGCTCTGTTGGAACAATTCAAGGAGGCTTTTCCCGGAAATCCTACTCTATGGGAGTATTTTATGAAGAGGGAACTGGGGCTTGATTGGAAAAAGGCGAATGGCTATGCCGTTTATCCAAGATTGTTGACTCAAAATGAATCATGGGATTCCGTAGACGCCTATATGCGTAATTTCTGCGCTTTAGCCCGGAAGGATATTCCGGATATGGCCGGAAAGTTGCCTTATGAAGTGAAAACCAAGAGAATCTTTTTTAAAAACTGGCTGAAGTTTTACCAGCAGAACAAGGTAGACAGGAAGGTGAGGGTGCAGACCTGCGCCGTATTGGAAAAGGCGCTTCCTCCGTTATTGGGCCATGAAAAGACGGCGTTGCAGTTTCTCGGGTTTTATGGTCAGGTGCTTGACTTGTGGAAAGACAAACAGCTTTCGGCGCGGGCCGATGCTTGCCTGACTGCATGGCTGAAAGAGACGGACAAGGCTTCCTTGCGCAAGAAAATGGCGGAAATAGGCCTGAAAGTAGCCGACCAGCTGGGAGACAAAAAGGCGCTGGTACGTTATGCAGAAGCCCAGGCTGGGCATTAAGCGGGAAATTTGCAGAACGATCGTTTATTCTTTCTTGAGTGGAAAGTAGGTCAATGCGTTTGTAATTATTAACGTATCTTTCAAGAACCTAGTCAAACATTTCTGCTTATGTTGTATCAAGCTGTTATTGTTCCCTTGCTTCTTCCCGGAACCGTTTCAGGGGAATGGTGATGGTGAAGACGGTTTCCCGGTGGGGGACGCTGGAGACGGTGATGGCGCCGTCGTGGGCTTCCACGGCCCGTTTGACGATGGAGAGGCCCAGGCCCGTTCCCTTGATTTCAGAGGAGTGGTGGGTTTCCACCCGGTAGAAGCGGTTGAAGAGGAAGGGAAGGCTTTCCGCGGGGATGCCTACGCCCGTGTCCGTGACGGTGATGACGCAGGCTTCCGGCGTTTTGGCGGCTGCCACAGTGACGGAAAGGCCCGGTTCCGTGTTTTGCTTGAGGGCGTTTTCCACCAGGTTAAACAGGACCTGCGTCCAGTAGAAGGGGTCCCCGTAGAGTTCCCAGTCCGGCGGAATGTCCATGTGCAGGGCGGCTTGTTTTTTCTCCCGGATGGAGTCCAGGCGGGAGAAGACATCATCTACGCAAGAGGTGATGTGAAACCACTGTTCCTTCAGGATGGCCTTGTGGCCTGATTCCAGCTTGGAGATCATGAGCATGTCTTCAATGATGTTCATGAGCCGCTGGCTGTTCTGGTGCATGACGCCGATGAATTTGCGCGCCAGTCCGGGGCTTTCCTCCATCAGATCGTCTTCCATCAGGTTTTCCAGATACCCCACGATGATGGTGAGCGGGGTGCGCAGCTCGTGGGATGCGTTCGCCACAAAGTCCCGGCGCATCTGGTTGGTGAGGTAGTTCTGCGTGACGTTGCGCAGCAGGATGCGCTTTTCCCTGATCGGGGTGTCCGTGATGGCGCTGTCCAGGTGCCAGGCCGTGATGCCGTTCTGCACGCCGCCGGGGGAGTTGACGGCGCTCAGCGTGAATTCCTTGACCACGGGGCCGTCCGTGTCAAAGGCTTCCTGAACGTGCCCCAGCAGTTCCTGGTTGCATACCAGGGCGTCCGTTTTGCGTCCTTCCAGCCTTTCTTCCTGAAAGAGTTCCCTGGCCAGCGTATTGGCCAGCACAATGTGTCCGGCGGGTCCGATGAGCAGGAAAGCCTCCCCCAGGGCTTCCAGAAAGCGCCGTTTATCCGTAATGGCCTGTTCCTGGGCTTCCTCCCCGCGCTTCAGCAGGCGCTGCGCGTCCCGCAGGGCCTTTTTCCTGGCTTTCATGGCGGACCGGCATACCTGGACCAGATGCCAGTTCAGGTACAGGGAGGCCAGAACCAGGATGATGAGGATATAGTCGATGACCGACATGGAACAAGAGCGTTAGGCCTCTTCCGTCCGCGGACGCCTCCCCGGCAGGGTAAAGCGGTAGCCGATGCTGCGGACGGTTTCAATGCAGTCCGCATAGGAGGACAGTTTCTGGCGCAGCCGTTTCATGTGCGTATCCAGCGTGCGGCTCTGGGCCTGGTGGCTGTAGCCCCATACGCAGCTCAGCAGGTCGTTGCGGTTCAGGGTCTGGCCTTCCCGTTCAACCATGTAGATCATGAGCTTGAATTCCGTGGCCGTCAGTTCCGCTTCCTCCTTGTCGATGTAGAATTTGAGGGCGTTTTTGTCAAAGGTGAAGGGGCCGTATTCCGCAATGACGCTGCCCGGCGTGTGCTCGCACCGTTTCAGCACGCTGGCTACGCGCAGCACAAGTTCCTTGGGGCTGAACGGCTTGGTTACATAGTCGTCCGCGCCCAGCTCCAGCCCCTGGATGCGGTCTTCCGCCTGGGCCTTGGCGGTCAGGAAGATGACGGGGATGTTCTGCGTGCGGCTGTCCCGGCGCAGTTCCCGCAGCACGCCGTGGCCGTCCATGCCGGGCATCATCTGGTCCAGCAGGATCAGTTCCGGCTTGTCCCTGCGCGCCACTTCCAGCGCGGTCAGGCCGTCATAGGCCGCCAGGGGCGTATGGCCTGCGCGTTCCAGGTTGTAGGCCACGAGGTCTGAGATGGCGTGATCGTCTTCAGCGATAAGAATGGTTGCCATGGCTGTTTTTTACGATGAAGGGAGGGGCCGTGTCCCGATATTAGATGTGACGATTCGTTCACATTTCCCCGTCCGGAGGGCGTTCCCGGGCAGAAAAGGCCTTTCCTTATGCAAACGGACTGTAACGGAGGCATTTCCGTTTTGCAAGACTGGCCTAGATTCAACTTCTCTTCCCTGCGTCATGTGATACACTGGCGCTGCAACAATATATTGTCATGCGAAGCGATAGAGTTAAAGCAGGTTTCGAGCGTGCGCCGCACCGCAGTCTGATGCGTGCCACGGGAATGACGGATGAAGATTTAAGCCGTCCCTTCATAGCCATTTGCAATTCCTTCAATGAGGTGATTCCGGGCCATGTCCACCTGAACAAGGTAGCCGCCCTCATCAAGGAGGAAGTGCGCAAGGCCGGGGGAACCCCCGTGGAGTTCAACCTGCCCGGCGTTTGTGACGGCATTGCCATGGGGCACGGCGGCATGAAGTTTTCCCTGCCCAGCCGTGAACTGATCGCGGACAGCGTGGAGACGATGCTGAGCGCCCACGCGTTTGACGCCATGATCTGCATTCCGAATTGTGACAAGATTGTTCCCGGCATGATCATGGGCGCCCTGCGCTGCAATATTCCCACCATTTTCTGCAGCGGCGGCCCGATGGCCGCAGGCATGGCGGAGGACGGCACCGTGCTGGACCTGAACAGCGTGTTTGAGGCCGTGGCCCGTTTCAAGGCAGGCAAGATTAATGCGGCGGAACTCCATTCCCTGGAATGCCGCGCCTGCCCCGGCGCCGGTTCCTGTTCCGGCATGTTTACGGCCAATTCCATGAATTGCCTGAGTGAGGTGATCGGCTTGGCCCTTCCCGGCAACGGTTCCCTGCTGGCTACGTCCGAGGAGCGCAAGGAGTTCTGGAAGCAGACCGCGCGCCGCGCCGTGGAGATGGCGAAGGCGGACGGCCCCCTGCCGCGCGACATCGTGAACCGTGACGCCATTGACAACGCCTTTGCGATCGACATGGCGATGGGCGGCAGTTCCAACACCGTGCTCCATACGCTGGCAATCGCCCGTGAGGCCGGGGTGGAATATGACCTCCAGCGCATCAATGACATTTCCAAACGTACCCCGAATATCTGCAAGGTGGCTCCTTCCTCCCATTTCCACATGCAGGACGTCTTGCGCGCCGGCGGTGTGAGCGCCATCATCCATGAGATCGCCCGCATTCCCGGCGCCCTCCATCTGGATGCCGTCACCGTCAGCGGAAAGACGCTGGGTGAAACCGTGGAAGGGTGCGGCATTACGGATGAAACCGTAATCCATCCGCTGGAAAAGGCTTATTCCCGTGACGGCGGCCTGGCGATTCTGTTCGGCAACCTGGCCCAGGAAGGCGCCGTGGTGAAGAAGGCCGGCGTGCATCCGGATATGATGAGCTTCAGCGGCCCTGCCGTGATTTTCGAGTCCCAGGAGGAAGCCTGTGAAGGCATCCTCGCCGGAAAGGTGAAATCCGGGGACGTGGTCGTCATCCGCAATGAGGGGCCCAAGGGCGGACCCGGCATGCAGGAGATGCTGGCTCCCACCTCTTATATCATGGGGCAGGGCCTTGGCGCGGAAGTGGCGCTGATCACGGACGGCCGTTTTTCCGGCGCCACTCATGGCGCCTGCATTGGCCATATTTCCCCGGAAGCGGCGGAAGGCGGTCTCATCGGCCTGTTGCGGAACGGGGATATCATTGAGTATTCCATCCCGGACCGTACGCTGAACGCTCATTTGAGTGAAGAGGAGATCGCGCGCCGCCGTGCGGACTGGAAGCCCTCTTACAACAAGGTTTCTTCCTCCTGGCTGGGCCGTTACCGCCAGTTGGCCACGAATGCCAGCAACGGCGCCGTGCTCCGGAAAGGGGAATAATCAGGCATTTTAAATAGCCAGCCGCTTTCCCTGGTGCGGGAAGGCGGCTTTTTTGTTGCCGGGCATTCCATTCTCGCCGGAGGCGGCAAGGGTGCAGGACTCCCGGTTTCTATTCTTTGGGCAGAAAGTAGCCGCGCTGTTTTTCAGAGACGGGCATGCCCATGCGTTCCATGACGGCCAGCATATCCTCCCAGACCTTGCGTTTTTCCCGGGGATTGTCTGATCTCAGCAGGTAGCTGGGATGGTAGGTGACGCGCACGGGAATGCCGTTGAGGTCGTGGAATCTGCCGCGCATGGAGCTCACGGAACCCTGAATGCCCAGCAGGCCTACGGCGGCGGTTCCGCCCAGGGCGACGATCATCTTCGGCTGGATGACCTGGATTTCATGCATGATGATGGGCAGGCAGGCTTCAATTTCTTCCGGCGTGGGGGCGCGGTTGTTGGTTCGCTGGTTGGGGAGGGAAGGGCGGAATTTGACGATATTGGAGATGTAAACCATGTCCCTGGAGAGCCCCATGGCTTTCAATATCTGGTTAAGTTTTTCTCCGGCGCGGCCCACAAAGGGCTCCTGCTGCACTTCTTCATAATATCCCGGCGCTTCACCGATGAGCATGAGCTCCGTATGGGGATTGCCCGTGGCAAAGACCATGGTGTCCCGCAGGGAGTTGAGTTCCCTGGCCGGCTGCCAGTTCTGCGCCAGGTTCCAGAGGTACTGCAGCTTGTCTTCCATCGTCCCCTCCGGGAGCGCTACGGCAGAGGCCGGTTCCCGGCTTTCCGGCAGGAGTTCCGGGGTTACGGAAGGCGCGGGCGCCGCGGCGGGTTCCGGGGGCGCCGGAGCGGCTGCGGGTGCGGTTGGCGTTGCCGCAACGGCCGGGCGTCCTCCCTGTTTAGCGGCCACGTACCATGTCCGCAGAACGTTTCTGGCTTCATCCGTCAGGCTGGCGCGTGTCGTCCCCCGTTGAATCAGGGAGTCGAGATAGTGGCGGAAAAGGCTCTTAGGCGTGGCGGTCATGGGAGGATAAGGCCAGATTAGTCCATGGGAGGCCGTCTGTCACGACGATTTGCAGGGTACGCCTTTCTTCATGAAGAGAGCCTCTTCCGGGAATGACACGGTAAAAGATGGAATCCCCTGTGGAGGAGGAGGCAAATTGAACGCCCTCCGGTTCAGGCATGAAAATGCCGTCCAGCAGCCGTTCTCTCACTTCTTACCTTATTTTTTCCATGGCTTTTTCTGAAGAATTAAATGGTCTGATGGACCGGCCCTCTTCCCTGGTCCGCCGTTTCATGGCATTGCTGGAACCTGCGGACGACGCGCGGCTGGAGGCGATGGCGCAGGAAAGCCGCCGCCTGACGCGCCTGCATTTCGGCCGCACCATCCGCCTGTTCGCCCCCATTTACCTGTCCAACGAATGCATCAATAATTGCAAGTACTGCGGTTTTTCACGGGATAATCCCATCATCCGCACCACTCTCACGGTGGATGAAGTGGTGCAGGAGGCCCGCTATCTGCACGGGCTGGGCCTGCGCAGCATTCTGCTGGTGGCCGGGGAGCATCCCAAGTTCGTTTCTGACGGGTACATGCAGGAGTGCCTGGACGCGCTGCATACCTTTATTCCGTCCCTGGGGCTGGAAATAGGGCCGCTCCCGGATGACCGCTATGCGGAGATCGTGCACCACGGGGCGGAACAACTGGCCGTGTACCAGGAGACCTACAACCGGGAGGTGTATGAAACCCTGCACACGGCGGGCATGAAGAAGAATTTCAACTGGAGGCTGGATTGTCCGGAACGCGCCTACCAGGGCGGCTTCCGCCGCATCCAGATAGGCGCCTTGTTCGGGCTGTCCCCCTGGCGGAGGGAGGCCATGGCGCTGGCCACCCATCTGGATTATTTGCAGAAACATTGCTGGAAGTCCGCTCTTTCCGTGGCCTTCCCGCGCATGCGGCCCTACGCTGGAAATTACGAGTACGAACCGGATCCGGAACTGATGCTGGATGACCGGAACTTTGTCCAGTTGATGGCCGCCCTCCGCATCTGCTTCCCCAGGATCGGCATGTCCGTAAGCACCCGTGAACCTGCCCCCATGAGGAACGCCCTCATGCATCTGGGCATGACCCACATGTCCGCCATTGCCCGCACGGAGCCCGGAGGCTACACGGGGGCGGGAACGGCCAGCGCCCATTTGACGGTGCGGGGCAACCAGGTGGATCTTCCGGAAGACAGGAAAGGCCGCTGCAAGGCTACGGAACAGTTTGAAATTTCCGACCAGCGCACTCCGGAACAGGTGGTAGGCGCCATCCGGAGCGCGGGCCTGGAGCCTGTCTGGAAGGACTGGGACGCCGCGCTGGATGTGGTGTAAAGGGCGCCCGCCCGGCGGCCGCGCCGCGGAATGGCAGCCATACTTCCGTGATGCTGTGATGGAGCATTGACAGCATGCCCCGTCTGCCATATTTCCGGAGGCGATGATTCGTTATTATTGGGGGAGGTTTTGGCCGTTCCTCCTGCTTGCGTTCGGTATTGAGGCGGTGGAAAACCTGTTTACGGTGTTTTTCGAATACCGCAACATGGATTTCGGAGTAATTTCCCTTCTGAAGACGGCATACATTTTCGTGACGGAGTTTTCCATCACCATGTGCTACTGGCTGCTGCCTTATGCCGTTTATTTGTGGATTCTGCCGCGCGGGAAAGCGGGTGGAAAGGCGGACCGGTGGATTACTTGCGCATGGTTTTTCCTGTTTGTGCTCGCCAATCTGTTTGAGGACGTGGCGGAAGCCTTTTTCTGGAATGAGTTTGAAGCCAGCTTCAATTTCATTGCGGTGGACTACCTGATTTATACCAAGGAGGTCATCGGGAATATTTATGAATCCTACCCCATTATTCCGATTCTTATCGGCGTTCTGGCCGTATCCGTTCTGGCCGTCTGGGGAATGAAGCGGTTTCTCATTCCCCGCCGCGGGGTAGCTCCCGCGGGATGGAAGCGGGGCTGCGTGGTGCTGTTCCTGCTGGCGTGCATTACGGGAGGGTACTGGCTGGTGGATATCAAGGACGCGGATGCCGTGAACAACCGCTATAATTCGGAGATGGCCAAGGACGGCCTTTACAGCCTGTTCAGCGCCTTCCTGAAGAATGAACTGGATTACCGCGACTACTACAAGACGCTACCGGACGCGGATGTGGCGGCGTTTCTGGCCCGCGAGTTCACGGCGGATGACACGTCCGTGCCTGACGCCGCATCCGGCAGCGTGAAGAGGCAGGTGCGCCCCTCCGGGGTGGCCATCCATCCCAACGTCGTGGTTGTGGTCATGGAGAGCATGGGGGCGGAGTTTTTAAACGAGTGCCGGGAGGATGGCGCGAACGTCACGCCGTGCCTGAGCCGTCTGGGCAAGGAGGGCATTTTCTTCCCGAATACCTATGCCACGGGCACCCGCTCCGTGCGCGGGCTGGAAGCCGTCAGCACATCCATGCCTCCGCTGCCCGGCATGTCCATCCTTCGCCAGGAGGGGAACGAGCATTTGCAGACCATCGGGTCCATATTCAGGGACAAGGGGTATGACCTCAAGTGGATTTACGGGGGGTACGGGTATTTTGACAACATGAATTACTTCTTCGGGAACAACGGCTTCCAGGTTCTGGACCGTAATTCCATGGATGATTCCGAGGTGACCCACTCCACTATCTGGGGCGTCTGTGATGAAGACCTGTTCCGCCGCGCCGTGCGTGAGGCGGATGAGTCCTTCAAAAGCGGCTCTCCTTTTTTACAGGTGGTGTTCACCACGTCCAACCACCGCCCTTATACCTATCCGGAAGGGCGGATAGACATTCCTTCCCATACCGGGCGCATGGGCGCCGTCAAGTACGCGGATTATGCCGTGGGGGCCTTTGTGGAGGAGGCCAGGAGCAAACCGTGGTTTGAGAATACGCTTTTCGTGTTCGTGGCGGACCATGGCGCGGGCAGCGCCGGGAAACAGACGCTTAATCCGGAAACGCACCGCATTTTCTCCATTTTCTACGCCCCGGCCCTGCTGAAGCCGGAACGGATTGAGACGCCTGTCAGCCAGATTGACGTGCTCCCCACCCTGCTCGGCCTGCTGAAATGGCCGTATGATGCGGCGTTTTACGGAAAAGACGCCTTGAAGCCCTCCTACCAGTCCCGGTATTTTGTGAGTAATTACCAGTACATCGGCTACTTGAAGGGAAGGGACATGGTAGTGCTTAAACCCCAGCGCGGCGCGGAGTTTTTCCGTGACGGGGAGCCTGTGAAGCCGGATGCCCGGATGAAGGAGCTGGAGAAGGAGGCGGTTTATTATTATCAGCACGCTTCCGGCTGGCGCACCAGTTTGAAGGAATAAGCCCTTTCCCGTGATGCGGATGCCGCCGTCTCCGCGGCAATCCGCCAAGGGAGGGGGAAACGATTCAGGATTTGGGCTCGTCCCTGTAGTCCTGAAGGGCGTCCCAGTGGAACGTGAAATGCTTCTGCATGTGCAGCCCGTTGGCGAGGATGAACATGAGGGAAATGCGGAATTCGTTGTTGGTCAGCCCGTCCAGTTCCTTCTTGTCAATCTTCATGGAAAACTTGCCGCTCTTTTTCCCCAGGCGCTGGGAGAAGGAAACGGCGTCATAGTCCTGATTGACTGCATAGGGGGGATCCTGGACGTAAACGTTCAACGCCTTGACGGTCTGGGGGCTCTTGTAGCTTCCGGAAATGAGAATCTGGTCTCCCTTGAAGGAAATGGCCGTGTCCTTGATTTCCACTTCCGGCCTGCCTTCGTAGAATTTCTGTGCCGGAGTGACGGAAAATACTTCACAGGCGTCCAGCAGGGCGCAACTGGCGGGGGTCAGGAACGTGGGGCTGGTGCCGAACGTGTAGTTGCCCGCGCCCATCAGGGCCGTGCCGTACTTTTTGCCGTCCGAGGCGGTCTGGTGGTTGTGGGGCAGGTTGAGGCCGTGGCCCAGCTCGTGGGCCAGTCCGCCGTACCATTTGGTCAGCAATTGTCCTTCCCTGGTTTTCTGGCCCAGGTGCTTGATGTCAAAGGCAGGGTAATCCAGGGCAAAGCAGTTGCGGCCCATGCCGTAGAAGGGAACGCCGCCGGGATTGTCAGGGCCGTTCTTTTCATCGTTCCAGGTGGGCATGATGACCAGGGTGTGCTGTCCTTTTTTCTTGTCCGGATTGGCCTTGAAAAACTCGTCAAGCTCCTGTGCCGCCTTCCAGCCGCCCCCGTTTTCATACGGATAATGCGCCGCCGGGTTCTTGGCCTTGTATTCAATGATGTTCACGCGGCCGGGGGATTTCATGTCCAGGCCGAAGGAGCGCGCGCCGTAGCCGTGGCGCTGCATTTCCTTGCCGTAAAACTGCTGGAGGTAAAGCAGCAGTTCGCTGAGGCGGCGTTCGTAGTCCGGAACGGGTTTCGTGTCACTGCCCAGGAAGTAAACGACGTTGAGCTGGCTGGCCGTCTTTTTCAGGGCAATCCGGTCTTTCAGGATGTCCGGAACGGTGACCCCGGCAGAGGATATTCCGGAGGCGGTCCCCAGAAGAGCCAGGGAAAAAAGTACGGAGAGAAGGCGTTTAAACATGGTTGTTAAAAGTAGAGGCCCTCCCCTTAAAGACAAGGAAATTTACTGTCCTCGCTACCATTGGCAAAAGAGGTCCCGGGGCACGGGGAAAAAGGCGGGAAGAGGGGCTGTCACGTGGTGACGATAAGTTTGGAAAGGTTGAAAGATAGAGATTGCGGCGGCAGTATATTTATGACATCCTTACCAAAGCATGCATCTCCAATCTCTTTTCTTATCTGCTCTTTCCGTGAGCGCTATTTCCCTGGGGTGGGGCGCGCTGGACAAGCCTTCCGCCTCCAACCTGATCTGGTCTGACCAGCCTGCCGTGGTAGTTTATCCGCAGGAGGACAAGAACCCTGACGGCAACTTCGGCAAGTACAAGAAGCCTTCCGCCGTCTGGGAAGCTGAGGGGTACCCGATTGGCAACGGACGCGTGGGGGCCATGATTTTCAGCGCGCCCAACCGCGAGCGGTTTGCCCTGAATGAAATCAGCCTCTGGTCCGGCGGAGCCAATCCCGGCGGCGGGTACGGTTACGGGCTTAATGCGGGAACCAACCAGTTCGGCAACTACCTGCCTTTCGGCGACCTGTTCGTAGATTTCAAGAAGGGGGACCAGCCGGCTTCCGTTTCCGTAGAGGATTTTACGCGCGCTCTGGATTTGCGCGACGGTATTCACAAGGTAAATTACAAGTCGGACGGCGTGACGTATGACCGGGAGGCATTTGCCAGCACGCCCGCCAATGTGCTGGTGCTGGAGTACAAGGCTAGCAAGCCCGGCCAGTTCAGCGCGGACTTTTCCATCAACAGCCAGCTTGAATCCACAATCTCCGCCAAGGGCCCCGTCATCACCTGGAAGGGAACCCTGAAAAACGGCATGAGCTATGAAGGCCGCGTCCTGGTGCGTCCCAAAGGCGGTACGCTTTCCACGGCAGATGATAAGATTTCCGTGAAAAACGCGGATTCCTGCATGGTGGTCGTCGCCATGGAGACGGATTACCTGATGGATTACAAGAAGGACTGGAAGGGTGAGGCTCCCGCCAAGAAGCTGGACCGTTATGCGTCCAAGGCCGCCGCCGGGGACTATGCCGCCATGAAGCAGGCCCACATCGCCCAGTACAAGTCCATGTTTGACCGGGTGAAGGTCAACTTCGGCAAGACGGAGGCGGACGTGGCCAAACTGCCTATTCCGAAGCGGCTGGAAGCCTACAAGAAGAATCCGGTTGATCCCGATCTGGAAGAAACCATTTTCCAGTACGGCCGTTACCTGCTTCTGTCCAGCTCCCGGCCCGGCACGCTTCCGGCCAACCTCCAGGGGCTCTGGAATGTCTACCTCAATCCGCCGTGGGCCTGTGACTACCACAACAACATCAATGTCCAGATGGCCTACTGGGGCGCGGAACCCGCCAACCTGTCCGAATGCCATGAGGCGCTGATCAATTATGTGGAAGCCATGGCTCCCGGCTGCCGCGACGTTTCCCAGGCCAACAAGGGATTCAATACCAAGGACGGCAAGCCTGTGCGCGGCTGGACGGTGCGCACCTCCCAGAACATCTTCGGCGGCAACGGCTGGCAGTGGAATATTCCCGGCGCGGCGTGGTATGCGCTGCATATCTGGGAACATTACGCGTTCACCGGTGACAAGAAGTATCTGGAGAAGCAGGCCTATCCCCTCATGAAGGAGATATGCCATTTCTGGGAAGACCATTTGAAGGAACTGGGCGCCAAGGGAGAAGGATTCAAGACGAACGGCAAGGACCCGAGCGAAGAGGATAAAAAGGACCTGGCGGACGTGAAGGCCGGCACCCTGGTGGCCCCCAACGGCTGGTCTCCGGAACACGGCCCCCGTGAAGACGGCGTGATGCATGACCAGCAGCTTATTGCGGAACTCTTCACCAATACGATCAAGGCGGCCCGCATTCTGGGCAAGGACGCCTCCTGGGCCAAGAGCCTGGAAGGCAAGCTGAAGAGGCTGGCCGGCAACAAGATAGGCAAGGAAGGGAACCTTCAGGAATGGATGATTGACCGCATTCCCAAGACGGACCACCGCCACACGTCCCACCTGTTTGCCGTTTTCCCCGGCAACCAGATCAGCAAGCTCAAGACGCCCAAGCTGGCGGAGGCCGCCCGCCTTTCCCTGGAATGGCGCGGCACCACCGGAGACAGCCGCCGTTCCTGGACGTGGCCGTGGCGCACGGCCCTGTGGGCCCGCCTGGGGGACGGGAACAAGGCTCATGAAATGGTGCAGGGGCTTCTGAAATTCAATACCCTGCCGAACATGCTCACCACGCACCCGCCCATGCAGATGGACGGCAACTTCGGCATTGTGGGCGGCATTTGTGAAATGCTGGTGCAGTCCCACGCCGGGGGGCTGGACATCATGCCTTCTCCCGTGGAGGCATGGCCGGAGGGTTCCGTGAAGGGACTGAAAGCCCGCGGCAATGTCACCGTGGACTTCACCTGGAAGAACGGCAAGGTGAGCAACCTCAAGCTTTATTCCGACCAGCCCAAGGTGGTGCCCGTGCGCGTCAATGGAAAGATGACGCGCGTGAAGACCCTGCCTCTGAAGCCCGTTGCGGAAGCGCGCCAGACTGCGGCCAGGTAAACAAGCGGTTTTATTATCCGGGAGTATCTCCCGCAGAAAGAACAATCATGGCTTCCAGCTTCCTCCCGGGGAGGCTGGAAGTTTTTTATTCCGCTGGCGCCATGGCGTCAAAAAACCGGAGTCTGATTCGGGAAAAGGAAGAAGGGAGCACGCTCATTTCTTTTCCAGCCGCCCGATCAGGGTGCAGAGGGCGCAGGAATGGCGGGAGCACAGGTCCTCATGAATTTGAAGCAGCGCCTGATGGTGCCATTCCTTCGCAAGAAAAGCCTTTGCATCCGGCCTGCGGCCCAGCAGGGATTGATGGACGGCCAGCACTTTTGTTCCCGCCTGTCCGGCCCTGAGGGAGAGGTAATGTTTCCACGCGCGTTCCCCTCCCTCCGCAGGCAGGAGGTGGTTGACGGCCAGGGCCTGGATTCTGTCCCGCCCCATCAGGGCCATGGGGCGCGGGGAAGGTGCGGAGGGCAGAGTCACATGGGTGCTCCAGTAGGGATGCGCCAGGGAGGAAAGATAGTTTGCCAGGCCATCCCCGTAGCCGGGGCGGCAAAGCCTCTTGAAGGTATCAAAATCCCCGGCGATGGCTGCCAGCGCCCCCACGCGCCTCTGCGGGTGGTTGGCCGGCCTGTTTCCGGAAAGCGTCCAGGGGAAGGTACGGTCCGGCGCCAGTTCAAATTGTTCCCGGAGAGGCCACCATTCCGTCCAGAGCTTTTTGTGGTGGGCTACTGCCTCCGGCGTGCAGGAGTCCGGCAGAACGGGAATCAGGAATCCGGCGGCGCCAAAGAGAAGGGCTTCCGGACACTTCCGGATGGCATGCAGGGGGGCGCGCAAGGCCAGGTGGCGCATGGCGGTTTTATTGGCATGGTAGCCCAGCGTCTCCGCCAGGCTTTCAAAAAGGGCTTGCTCCTCTCCTGCGTATCTGGCGCGTTCCGCATGGCGGCGGTGCTTGTTCCGGAACCGGTAGGCCGCCGCCGCTTGAAGGAGGGTCTCCAGAAGTTCCGGAGCCATGGAGCCCAGCGCGCTTGTGTGGCGGCAGTAGCGTTCCGGAGCTTTTTCCGGCGGCTTTTCTGCCAGAGCCGGCGCAGAGGGCGGAATGACGGCCAGGGGTATGCGCTCATGCCTGGCATTGCGGGTGAACCATTCCCGGCGGCTGGGCATGCAGGCCAGATGCAGGATGACTCCGTTAAAGGCCGGATTGGAACCGTGACCGTGGCGTTCCCAGTCCTCCGGAGCAGGATCCACTTCAATGTCACCAATCTGCGGGACGCCGTCTATTTGTATCCGGGCGTTCAGGAAATCCGGCCCTGCGGATTTGTTCCAGTCCCCGAAGTCCAGAATGAGGATGTTCCTGCCCAGGTCATCCGTAAATGAGGTCCCGAACCTCCCTTCCAGCAGCAGGAGCTGGAGCGTCCGTTCGTCCGGGAGCCTGGAACGGAGGGAAGAGGCGTGCTCCCTTACGGTATCCGGCTCTTCCTTTTCCGCCGCGGAAAGGGCGTCCCCGTACAGGGAGGCCATGGAGCGCATGTCCATGTGGGTGGGAAGGGATTATTTATCCTTCTGCCGTTCCAGTTCCTCCTTCAGGCAGTCGGTTACATTGCGGAATTTTTCTTCGTTCTCTTCACTTAATTCGCTCAGCGTCAGGTGGGAATTGAGGACGTGAAGTGTCTGGTCCTTCGCGTCCAGATGGACGGTGGGGGCGGTCTCCGCACTCAGGCTGGCGCGTATCTGGTCCACTTTCCCCCGCCAGGGAGCCGTAGGCGGCTCAATGCTGAGCAGGGCGTCCAGCCCCAGGCTTTCCAGCGCGCACAGGCAGCGTTCGCTGGGAGAGGCGATTTGCACGGCTCCGCCGATGGGAAGCAGCCTGCGCGACAGCCCCGCAAGAGTGCCCATAAAGGTGGAGTCAATGCCGGAACAGGTTTCCAGGTCAATGACGATCAGGCGACCTCCGGAAGCAATGTAGTCATCCCCCAGGGATTTGACGGTGGGGCTGTTGGCAAAACTTCCGCGTCCGGAGCACCGGATCCAAAGAAATTCATCAAAAAGGCCGAAAAGAATGGAAGAGTTGTTATTCACGTCGTTGGAAAATGGAAACCGTATGAATAACAAGAGAAAGAGCTGCGGTCAAGTCAGGATTTAACATGCAGCCGGTCCGGAAGAAGGCCTGTCCTCCCGGCGTGCGGGGCCTTCTTCCGGCGGCTGCCTCCTGTTCAGGGAAGGGGGCGGGCAGTTCAGGAATCCCTGGTGCCTTCCCCCGTTCCGGGAAGGAAGCGGTAATATACCTCCAGCATCAGCGTAGCCAGGCACTGGCGGTAAATCCGGTCGTTGGCATGCCGGTTCTGGCTGGTCTGGACAACGCCGCCGGGGCCTCCGAATCCGTTGGGAATGAAACTGCCGTCAGGAGACTGGGCTTTCAGCACCGCGTCACGGAAGGCGCGGTTGTAGGCCTTCCATACGTCACCGCCGCAGTTCATGGCCGCCTGCACCCCGTAGTAATGCTGGTAGAGGTTGGACGTGGTGTTGCCGGCTTTCCAGTTAAAGGGCTGGCTGGTATTCTTGAGCATCCAGTCCAGGCCCCTGCGCGCTGTGCCGTCCGAGCCGCTGCCGCACATCTGCAGGGAAAGCACTCCTACGCCCACCAGGGAGGGCCTGGGTTCATTGCCGTTCTCCTGATAGGAGAAGAGCCCGTTTGAAAGAGACGTTTTGCGGCAGTACATGGCCGCCCTGTTCAGGGCGGTGCGTATTTTACCCCTGGTGGGCTTGATGCCGCCGTGCTCGGCGGCCTTGAGCGCCTGAATATTCCACCCCGTCACGGAAAGGTCCGTATGGGCGCCGGGGCGCGTGCTGTAATGATAGGCCCAGCCTCCGTTGGAGTTCTGCCCCTTCATGATCTGGTCCACCGCTTTCACGGCTACTCTCTCCAGATTGGCGATGGTGGAGGCGTCCATCTGCTTGCACAAGGTGTAGGCCTCGCACAGGGCATAGGTGGCGATGGCGTGGTCATAGCTGACTTCATTCATCTGCGGAACCAGGGAAATGACGGGAGATTGCATTCCCCGGTCCACCAGAAAGGAGATTCCCTTCAGGACAGTGTCTCCAAAGTCTTCGGAAAGAGGAGTTTCACAATGGGCCAGGTAGGAGAGCAGGGAAAGGCCCGTCATGGCGCACTTGTAATTCTGTGGGCCGTCTCCCCAGGAACCGTCCTTGTTCTGCTGCTTCTGGAGCCACTTGAGGGATTTGACCACGGCTTCCTCGCACTGGGGGGTGCCGCCGTTTTCCGTGATGCGCTTCATGCGGTTGTCCAGGCCGCAGCGTTTGGACAGGATTTCGGGGTTCGGGCCGCTGGGGCCCGGTCCCTCTCTGTCGTCGAACCCGAAATCAGTGCCGATGTCGATGCCTGACAGGAGCGATTCCGAGGGGTCGTCCATTTCAGTATCCGGAATTCTAATGGCTGTATCCAGGGTTGCATCCGTGGCGATGATTCTTACCTGCTGCTCCATGGCGGGACTGCTGGGGCGCTGGGCTTTCTGGACGAGCTCTGGTTTTTCAGGTTCCTCCGTCCCTTTTTCCACAACCTCCGGGTAAACGATCGTGGCCGGGGGTTCCGGGAGGAAGGTGATGATATTGACCAGATAGAGCAGGAGGCTCATCATGGCGGCGCCGAGGACGGAAACGGATACCGCCGCCGCCAGGTTTTTAACGCGCTGTCTTTTCAGCTCCGCCAGGGCGTCTTCCGTACTTTCAATATGCAGGCTCATGGATGGGATGGGGTTTGATTAGGATTTCACCATCCCTCCAAGTCTGTGCAGATTCAAGCATGAAATTTATAATATGCTTGTATTTAGTGTGTTGTTATTAATTTGTTACTTAGGGAGAGCTGGGTTGCCGGAGAAGAGGGGCTGCCGCCACGCGCCGGAGGCGGCAGGGAAATGAAAAGCCCTCTTTCCCCGGAAGGAAAAGAGGGCTTTAAAGAATCCGGTGAATGGCGTCAGGAATTCTTGGTGCCTTCACCCGTACCGGGCAGGAAGCGGTAGTAGGTTTCCAGCATCAGCGTAGCCAGGCACTGGCGGTAGATGCTTTCCGACTTGTTAGTCAGGCCGGAAACGTACCCGACGTCATTTTTTCTGAAGCTGCCGTCCGCATTCTGTCCGCTGAGCACGGCGTCACGGAATGCCTTGTTGTAGGAGGTCCATACATCGCCGCCACGGTTCATGGCCGCCTGGACGCAGTAGTAGTGCATGTAAAGGTTGCTCTTGACGTTTTCCGTGCCGGAACCCTGTCCCCACTGGAGGGTTTTGACGTTGTTCTTGATCCAGTCCAGACCCTTGCGGGCCGCGCTGTCGGAACCGTTTCCGGTCATTTGCAGGGAGAGCACGCCCACGCCCACCAAGGAGGAACGGGGCATGTTGCCGTTTTCCTTGTAGGCGAATTTGCCGTCCGGCATCACGTTCTTGCGCACGTAGCTGGAAGCCTTGCGCAGCGTGGAGCGTATTTCACCCTTGGTGGGCTTGATGCCGCCGTGTTCCGCCGCCTTGAGCGCCTGGACGTTCCACCCCGTGACGGAAAGGTCGATGTCCGGATTGATCTTGTTGTTATAGCTGTAGCCCCAGCCCCCGTTGGGGCATTGGGCTTCTATGATCCTGTCCACGGCCTTGATCACGACTCTTTCCAGATTGGCGATGGAAGGGATGTCCATCTGCTTGCAGAAGGTATAGGCCTCGCACAGGGCGTAAGTGGCCACGGCGTGGTCATAGCAGATTTCCTTCAAGGCGGGTTTTTCGGAAATCACGGGATTCTTCATTCCCAGGTCCACGAGGAAGGAGATGCCTTTCAGGACGTTTTCCCCGAATTCCTCGGAAAGGGGCGTTTCACAGTGGGCCAGGTAGGCCAGCAGGGAAATTCCGGTCATGGAAGCGCGGAACTGGCCCTCACCCCAGGAACCGTCCTTGTTCTGCTGCTTCTTAAGCCAGCGGAGGGATTTGACCACGGCTTCCTCACACTGGGGAGTGCCGCCGTTTTCCGTGATGCGCTTCATGCGGTCGTTCAGGTCGCACCGCTTGG